>JADMIO010838858.1_pt1 | contig 91549 bp, 90 predicted proteins | sample 8958161 | NCBI WGS metagenome assembly JADMIO01 (sample SAMN16585339, study PRJNA669376) | soil metagenome | isolation source: Crop rotation soil | place: USA: Cullars Rotation, Alabama | collected 2011
GCCGCGACTTCAAGTCACGTGAATTCCAAGCTTCGGATCCCACTGTGCTGGAAAGAGTTTTTCCATTTCCAAAGCGAAACACCCAAGGGCAAACATGTTTGGTTTAGCTTCCCCGTGGTATTAAGCAACAAAGCGCCATTTAGCTTAAAAGAAATTACCTCCTATATGCAGCAACGCGGCATTGAAACCCGCCCAATTATTGCAGGCAATATGGCAAGACATCCTGCATTTAAACTTTATCAACACCGTATTGCAGGTGAATTAAATCAAGCTGATAACATCATGAAAAATGGTTTTGCTTTTGCTTGCCACCACGCTGTTGATAAGAACGCACGCCAATATGTAGTCGATACGATCGATGCATTTGTTGAAGATTTTTTAAAAAACATGTCGACCCAATCGATGAAAGGAGCTGCAGTATGAAGAAAAAAGTTTTAATTTGCGGTGCGACCGGCTTTGTTGGCCGCAATCTCACTGAACAATTGAGCAAACGCGCTGATTTAGATGTCCACGCAGTGCGTTTTAACCGCCCAGAATATGCTTGTGATAATGTCACTTGGCACCAAGCTGATTTACGCTCACCTGCTGATATTGAACGTGTGATTCAAGGTGTGGATGTCATCATCCAAGCGGCAGCGACTACTTCTGGTTCAAAAGATATCGTCACACGCCCTTTCATTCATGTGACTGATAATGCAGTGATGAACTCTTATCTTTTCCGCGCGGCATTTGAACATAAAGTGAAACACGTGGTTTTCTTTAGCTGCACCGTGATGTATCAATCAAGCCCTACTGCTTTAAAAGAATCCGATTTTAATGCAAACATCCCTCTACACCCACGTTATTTTGGGGTAGGTAATACTAAATTGTATATCGAAAAAATGTGTGAGTTTTATGCTGGCATTTCAGATACCAAATTCACTTCAATTCGTCACTCAAATATTTATGGCGCACATGACAAATTTGACTTAGAAAGAAGCCATGTGTTTGGTGCAACCATAACCAAGGTTATGACTGCTAAAGATAAAATTAGCGTCTGGGGCACCGGTGAAGAAGAACGTGACCTATTACATGCTGATGATTTAGTACGTTTCGTTGAATTATCAATTGAAAAACAAACTGAAAAATACCGTTTATATAACTGCGGTTATGGTCAAGCAGTGACAATTAAAGATTTAGTACAAAAGATTGTGACGCATTCCGGTAAAAATTTAAAAATCGAACATGACTTATCACAACCAACCATTAAAACCAGTCTCTTTTTAAATTGTGATCTTGCAAAAAGCGAATTGGGCTGGGAACCAAAGGTTTCGCTAGATGATGGTATTAAAAGCACGCTTGCTTGGTGGAGCGCAAATGTCGGTAAAGTCGCAATGGAGGCTGCATAATGAGTTTTTATAAAGGTAAAAATGTATTAGTAACAGGTGGCACGGGTCTCATTGGTAGACCATTGGTAGATATGCTGGTAAAAGCCGGCGCTAATGTCACCATTGTTTCGCTTGATGATCCATCTCGCGCACCACAAGGCATCACTTTCAAACGTGCAGATTTGCGCGAATTTAGCAATTGCATGGAAATTTGCAAAGACCAAGAAATCGTCTTTCAATTAGCTGGCGTTAAAGGTTCGCCTGCGATGACCGCTAAAAGACCAGCGAGTTTTTTTGTACCGACAATTACCTTCAGCATTAACATGATGGAAGCAGCTCGTCGTCAAGGCGCAGAACGCTTCTTATTCACAAGCTCGGTAGGCGTCTACTCTCCTGCTGAAGTGTTTTATGAAGATGATGTCTGGAAAACCTTCCCTTCACCAAATGATCGTTTTGCTGGTTGGGCAAAGCGTATGGGTGAATTACAAGCTGAAGCTTATAAAATTGAATACAACTGGGATAAAATTTCTATTGTAAGACCTGCTAACGTTTATGGTCCGTTTGATAACTTTGATCCTGCAAATGCGATGGTTATTCCTTCCTTAATCAATCGCGCCATGAGTGGTGAAAAACCATTAACCGTTTGGGGCGATGGCTCACCTATTCGCGACTTCATTCACGCACACGATGTCGCACGCGGGATGATGTTAGCGGTAGAAAAAGGCATTAATGAACCTATTAACTTAGGTAGTGGCAGTGGCGTTACAATTAAACAAATAGCTGAAATCGTCGCAGCCAATATTCCTGGCGGCCCAATTGAGCTAGTTTGGGATACTACCAAACCCGCAGGAGATGCTAAACGTTTAATGGATATGGCACGAGCTAACTCTCATGGTTTTACTCCTCAAATATCGATTGAAGATGGCATCAAAGAAACCATAGAATGGTTTGCGAAAAATATTGATCAAACCACTAATCGTTATAATGCGTTTACTGAGAAAGCCCATTTACCAAAGGAACCAGCAAGCGTATGAACAACAAAGTCGCGATCGTCACGGGCGCCAGTCGAGGGATTGGCGCTGCTACGGCAAAGTTATTAGCTGACCATGGATATGCGGTTTGCATTAACTACAACTCTGCAAAAGATAAAGCTGATGCTTTAGTTAAAGAAATCGAACAACGTGGCAACAAAGCAATTGCGGTAAAAGCGGATATTTCATCAGAAGCAGAAATAATGAACATGTTTGACATTGTCGATAAATCACTCGGCAAGGTAACGGCACTTGTGAATAATGCAGGAACAAATGGTGGAATCAGCACCGTTGAAGAAATGACTTCCGCTTGTTTAACATCCGTGTTTGCCACAAACGTTTTCGGCACCTTTCTTTGCTGCAGGGAAGCAGTAAAGAGAATGAAAGAAAATGGCGGGAATATTGTGAATGTTTCATCGGAAGCTGCAAGATACGGCGGAAACCACATGTCCCACTATGCTGCATCTAAAGCTGCAATCAACACATTTACCGTAGCGTTTGCCCGCGAAGCTGGCTTGCATAATATTAAAGTTAATACCGTAAGCCCTGGCATTATTGATACCGACATGTATCTAAACACATCCGCTGAGCGCTTACAGTCATTAAAAAAGAGTGTGCCGCTCGGTAGAATGGGATCCCCACAAGAAGTAGCTGAAACTATTTTGTGGCTATTATCAGAAAAAGCTTCTTACTTAAATGGAACAGTGATCTCAGTTTCTGGCGGTCGCTAATTAGCTTTATTATTTCAATAAAAAAGCGCGGTTGCATCATATGCCCCGCGCTTTTTTTTATCATTTTTTAACGCTTAACGATATAACCACCTGGGTTACTAGCCCAATCAAAACGTTCAATCTTAACTTTTTTATCTTTGAAAAACTCATCCACTGCCTTGCTTTCGCCTTCCCATGGTGGAATGCCGTACTCATCAAACACTAAGATGCCGCCTGGCACCACGAGATCCCAGAGGTTTTCTAAGGCAATTTTAGTAGGTCTATATAAATCAACATCAAAGTGAAGCAGAGAAATACGCATACCAGGATTTTCTTCAATATATTTTGGTATGGTTTCTTCAATGTTGCCTTTCACTAAATGGATGCGCGGCTTGTAGGGAATAAATCTGTCATGGTCAAATATATTAATAGCATCGCGTAATTGTTCTTCAAAATCATTGCTATTAAAACCACCCGCTTGCTTACCAAACTCTGGCTTTTCTTGACCGTCTTTTTCGTCAAAATCACCAAAACCTTTAAAGTTATCAAAACCGACTATCTTCTTGTGTCTATCGCCCATGTTGCGTATTTCAAGAAAATTTGCCCAAGTCATCAGCGTCGAGCCTCTATAAACGCCTAACTCCACAATATCACCCGGCAGATTAACTACTTGCTGATAAAGCTCATAGTGCGCCAAAAAACGCTTTAGAAACACACGGCGTGTATAAATCTGAAAATTCCGCCAAATTTCACGTTTACTGATGTTATATTTATTGAAATGGTCTTCTAGCATCCCTTCAACATCATCATCAGCAGCAAAGTTCTTTCGGCCATCAAAGATCCGCTCGTCAATTTTTTTCGCTGTCTCAGTCATAGTATTTCCCTAATTTTCTGCATAAATAAACATGATAAACCGTCGAATTCTCCACTTTTCAACGCCAGTTTACAAGCCCCAAGCAGTATTCTCGATATTTGACAAATTGATGACATTTTTGAATTTTAAAAGCAAATATTGTTGCATCTTTTCAAAGCGAGAGCGAAAATATCACTCCTGATTGGGATATCAAAAGGCATTGATTATGCAAAAAGCAGAAAATAGAATATTCGTGGAACATGTTAAAGGATTATTCAAACCAGACATGTTACTCGCTCTTCAAAAAAAGATGACTCAATTAGAAAATACTCAATCGCTCGTCGGTGTAACTGATCGAGAAAAGAGCGCTATTGATCGCGGTGAATCCGCCGATGCGCTACGCATGCAATCTACCTGGTATGACGTATGGAAAAACCCAACCTCTCGCGAGACATTGTTAGAGACACTTTCCCCTTTTTCGTATGTGATTTATCCAGTACAAGTCAGACATGTTCGTAAAGCATACATTCACAATGTACCATGGCATCAAGATATTGCCTATATTCGCTTGCTTGGCAAACGTAGCCATTATCAAGTCTTTACCTGCTTTATTCCGATCGAGCCAGAACCGTCCAAATGCACTACCATTCAATTTGCACGTGACAATCAGAATGAACCAAATTATGTCTATCCACACACGGCACTTGAAGGCTTTGGCGCTGGAATTAAAGATACGGAATTTAAAGATGTTTTTCACTTTGATCTTAATTTAGGCGATGCCCTGATTTTTGGTGATCACACCCTACATCGAACTTACACACCCGATAACTGTGAAATTGAGCGTCGATCACTCGAATTTCGCCTCGTAATGCCACAACATGCGATCACGGACAAAGATTATTTTGATATTGAAAAGCTAGCATTCATTCGATTTGATGAAAAAATGCAATTAACCGCCAATGCTATTGCTTAATAACGATTGACACTGCTACCCTTCAGTCAGCAGTTATAAAATTTAATTAAAAGGAGTTAGCCCCCATTGAGCCTGAGTCACTCGGATAAAAAAATCACCCTCTGGATGCCGGTTTTAAATGAAGTCGTCGCATTACGAGAAATTTTACCGCAAATCGATCAATCACAGTTCGATGAAATACTCATCATAGACGGCGGCTCTACTGACGGAACGGTTCAATACTGTGAAGAGCAAGGAATTAAGGTGCTCCACCAAACCAAGAAAGGCATTCCAGATGCTGAAGATGTTGCATACCGTCATACCACTGGCGATATTGTGATACTTTTTACCCCTGATGGAAATTCCCTACCAGAATTGCTCCCCGATCTTTGCGCGAAAATGCGTGAAGGTTATGACATGGTCATTGTTTCACGCTATAAAGATAGCGCAGAAAGCCACGATGATGGTCTTCTAACTGGTTTCGGAAATAAGCTATTCACCAAAATCGTAAACATTTTATTTAGAGCAAACTACACCGATGTATTGGTGGGTTTTCGTGGTTATCAGCGATCAGCTATTGAAAAAATGAGATTGCAAAACTTCACGCATGAAAATTGGCTTAGAAAAAACTTTTTTTATATGAATAGCTGGGAATTGGGAGCTGCGATTAGAGCTGCGAAACTAAAGCTCAAAGTAACTGAAATACCAGGCAGTGAACCAGCGCGTATTGGCGGTGTCAGCAAATTATCGATCGTTAAAAATGGCACAGGGTCAGTACTGCAAATTTTACATGACCTTTTCTATTTCAAAGAACAAACGGAATCGTAATACACAAATCAATGCTGGAGCTAGTTAGGTATTCTTACTAGCTTCAAGCTCTACTCCGCGTGACCCCAAACCTTTCTTAAAATAGACAAATAACGCTGGCACCGAGATCAACATGGTTAAAATTCGAAATGTTAAAAAAATTGTAGCGTAAGCGGCAGGTGTTTCAGGGTCTAACTGCATGACTGTGTTTGCGAAAGAAGCCTCGCCTAAGCCTAATCCACCGGGTGAAATTGGAATAAGGGTCGCTAACTGTGAAATCATATTGGCAGCGAGATAATGTAGAAAATTGATTGCTTCAAAATGCTGCATAATGCTAATTTCTTGTATCCCAATTACCATCAAAATCTGAACAATAATAGACACAAAAATACATTCAACTAAAATCCAAGGCACTTGTTTATACATATTCAAGCTTGCTAATAAGTGGCTAATTTTTGGTAGTGATTTAAACTTAACTACCCATGTTGAGAGATCAAACCTCCCCGGAAAAAGTAAGAGCAAAGCAAGCACAACGACCACTGATACTGATACCGAAACACAAAAGTAAAAAAGCATCGTTAAAGTATGCTCATTCATAAATAAGTGAGTCCAGAATAACCCTATAAGCGAGATACCAAAAATGACACCGAGCAAACCTGTTACACGATCCGTTAATACAGATAATATCCCCGCAACTTTATTTTGCGGTATGCGTTTAAAAAGATATGCAACCCGCACTACATCTCCACCCACACTTCCCGGCAATAAATTATTGAAAGCGAAACCAATATAAACCGCCATAAAAGTATCGCCATAAGAAATTTTGAAGTTTTGCGCGACATTCAGCCGATACCAACGCCACGCACTCAATGCAATACACATATAAATAATGATCACGAAATAGAGCAAGCGTAGCGGCGAATAAAGCACAGCCGTCAATAAGCTCATATTTAACCAAGAATTATGAATAAGAAACCATAACAATAAGATGGCGATGGTTATTTTAAAACTATTCTTCAAAACATTGTTCATGCTAATAAAATATTCATCCTGTGTAATATTAAATTTTAGCATAATCTTAAGCATTTAATCCTTATCCATTAGCGATCTCAGAAATTGTTTGATAAAATGGCGGCATCAATATTTAGGGAATATTCATGGAAAAGAGTATTTATGAACTAGTGGATCAAGTTCAAGAAACACATTGGTGGTGGCTGGGTCGACAACGCATTATTAAAAACGTCATTGAACATTATTGTAATCTCGATAAACCCCTCAATATTGCTGATGTCGGCAGTGGCTATGGTGCCAACATTCCTCTTTTAGAAAATTATGGCCCAATCACAGCGCTTGAAATGCACCAAGAAGCACTTGATAAAATTAAGGCAAAATGGCCCACTGATAAGGTTAAGGCTGTACAATGGAAATCCCCAGAGCCCTCATCCGATCGCTTTGACTTAATGCTACTTGCTGATGTCTTAGAACATATCCCAGATGATAAAGAAGCCGTTGATTGGATGTGGAATCACTTAAAGCCTGGCGGCAAAGTGGTCATAACGGTACCCGCTCACCAATTCTTATGGACTGAAATGGATGATGTTTGCCATCATTTTAGGCGCTATAGTCGCCCACAATTAGCCAAACTTTTTTCGGATCGTTTTGAAATCAACTATTGCAGCTACTACAACACCACTCTCTTTCCAGTAAAATTAGCATTTGTCGCACTTGCGAATACATTAAGAAAAATTCTACCTAAGAGACCAAAACAATCTTATAGTGACGAACCAACAAAGTTAATTAACATTATCTTTCGAACAATTTTATATCTTGAAGCGAAGATCATGCCTAAAGTAGAGCTGCCATATGGATGCAGCTTAATTATACTCGCAACTCGGCCGGCAAATCAGTAGCCAAAAAAGTATGTTGGGTTATTTGTGCCGTATCATGCTTGATGACGCGAATTGCATTATCTAAAAAGCAAAATTCAAAGCCATATCCTTTTGCTTCCTTAACTTGTTCCGATAAAACCACGGGCGAGAAACGAATGCCGTGCCACGGACACTGAATTTGATTACGCTCGCAATGCTTTCCACGCGATAAATCACCGCCTTCGTGTGGACACACTTTAGGCCAAATCAGATAGTCATTGGCAGCATTTTTTTTAATTAAGAATTCCACATCTCCTAGGCGAGATGTATTGATTTCATCAACCTTTAAATCAATGACACTAATTGTGTTATTCACGGGCAATGCTGGGTATATGGTATTTCGGCGCAAATTGTTAGAACTGTAATAATCTGCTGGGGAAGAAGCAAATGAGTAACCGCATTGTCTTAATGTATGACGCTGCTCCCGAATCTGGCTATCTTCAACTTGAAGCCGCTGATTTAATTTTAAAAATTTGTTACTGAGGTATTTATGTAAAAACTTAAGCCACTTATGCGACGCGATGTGCCAAGTTAATTTGGTGTGAACAATACCATTCGCTTCTTTCATGGAAATAACAAAGTGAACAAAGATTAAGCCGGCGATTGTCATCGTTTGGTAAAATAATCCAGGCTGAATACGTGCATCACTGACTGTAATCAAAATTGGAATCTTATTCCACTTAGTCAGTGAAACCGCAAAATCGCTACCAAGGGCAATTCGAACCACATTTCCATAGGTATTGTGAATATATGGCCTATGTAATTGATCCATGTGATTCCATTCCATGTCCTCAAGGACGCCTGGAACATCAATCTCATAATGCCCTTTAGTTACTGCAAAGCTTGGTGAAAATTTTTTAAGTTCATTTTCAAAATCTTCAGGCTTGATATATTTCTTCATACAACTTTACACCTGCCTTAGCAGCAAGGTCTCCAAACAATGAGGTTGTATGCTTCATGATATTTATTGCCAACCTGAATACGTGTTTCTTCGAGAATTTCGATTTTCTTTTCGCTTTCCAATTTCTTGAGTTCAGTAAACCAACCATCTAAATAATTACGCACATCGTGGTATTTAGATGCGAGATAATCCATTAAATTGCTATTGTCATAAAATTCTTTAATTGGTTCGCTATGTACACAGAGCGCAGGTTTTGAATCTAATAATTTTTGCATCAACGGTGCATGTGATTTGCCGAGTTGCTCTAAGGTATGCACGGTGAAAACAGCAGTATTTGAGTCAATCTTCAAATCGTCATAACCTTCTAAGGTTAGCATATTGAATAACACCGGTTTAATTGGACGATTCACTTTTTCACTAATGACCGACAGCAAGTTTAACGACTTAACAGCCCAGTCAGAGCCAACCAATTCCGTTTCTGGTGGGCACATTTGCGCCAATAAATACTGGCTATTGCCAGTACCCGATCCAATTTCAACAATACGTTTATGCTTAATTAAGTATTTGGAGAATATTAAGCTACGGATGACTTGGTCCATATCATAAGCAAAAGTTGGTGATTCTGAGTAAACGTAATCGCCAAATAAACGATACACATTTTCTTTATTAAAATATTGCGGAATAAGAGATTCGGGTGTAAATGTATCGCGTTTTTCAACCACGGATAACACTTCGCCCCAGCCGTTTTCCCAAACAGTATTATTGTTTTCACCTGATACACGGAACTTATTATTTATCACATTCGATATTACTGACAAAATGACTTCATCGCGTTCACTTTCTGAAACCACACGATAATCATTGCTGAAATTTAATTTACTTTTGACAGATGCTGGAAGCATATCCACATCGCCAATACCAAGCTTCTGTACTAATTCAACACCTGTGATCGTTTTATTATTGGACATGCTACCTGACCCCATCTATTTATGTAAGTTTGCTAATATTTCAGCTTTTTGGATAATTAATAATAGTGAAATCATATTCAGATTTCGGTTTATCGTGCATGGATTGCTTAGTAGTAACCCAATAGTCGCTACCAACGCTTGCCCATTTATCAAATGTTGTAAAAAAGCGTAGTCTTTCTTCAGCGCCCGCAGTATCTGAAGAAACAGTTCGTTTTGGCATGAAGCGAATATCAATGGAAATTCGTAAACCTTTGCCATTTTTTATCGTTTGATGCAGAAGATAAGAATCAATCATAAACCATTTACCATTTACAAAACGCATAGGTAATTTTTCGGCCTTATCGACCACTTCTTTACCGCTTTCATAATCTTTTAATGGCACAGCAAATTTGGTAGGGAATTGTGGAACGTGAAGGAAATCAATGCCTGCTTTTTCAGGGTCACCCAATAAAGATAGAAACACCAACATCGCACCGGCTGAATCTCCCGCCCAAATATCAGTATGCGGCTTGGTGGATGACAACGGTCGCTGATCAACAACAGGATCCGGTGTGCCATCTTTGATACGAATGTTAATAGGGAATTGAATACTAGCCACTTCTTCACTCATACCTATTTGACTAAAAGCTTGAGCAAATTCTTTATGTAAATAATTATAAGACAAGGTGTTTTCCACTTTTGGCAATATCAAACCATTAGGGGTAACGTTTGGTAATGCCATGATCTCATCACCATAATCTGCCAGCATATTATTGGAAAAGTTAAAGGATTTATCAGGATACCAGTAATTGAGGTTCGCATAGAGGTATTGATTTAGACCGAATATTAATCGATCGTGTTGCGCTTTTTTTAATGGGAATGTTTTCAATAAACCATGATCTTCACTTACCGTGGCATCGACAGTAAGGTGGTTTAATCTCTCAACACGCTCCTGCATATCAAGAAACTCTGACATAGACTGATCTCCCTATAAAACAATACCCAAAATAACACTCAAAAATGAATTTCCCAGCATTTTAGACCTTAACAATCCGAAAGAAAAGGAGTATTTCAGGCGTACTCTCAATGACGGCAACACTACTTTAATACTTTTTTTGAAAACATTTGTTAGCCTTGCCTTCTGGATCTTGAAACACTTGCTGGTACTTAGAAGATAATTGGATTTCTTTTGCGACATCTTTACAGCCAAAACCTGATTGCGCGCCGGTATCATCCAAGAATACAAAGCCCCCCGGAACCAGGAATTGATCAACATGCATAAAGTCTTGCTTAGATTGCGTGTACGAGTGATCACCGTCGATATAAGCAAAAGCAATATCTCCGCCTAACTGCTCTGATTGCCCATTAAGTGCGACGACTAATTGATTATTCTTCCACTGCTCAAAAAAATCGTTCGAATTCAATTTAATATGCGCATGCTTAATTTTTTTCGCAGATAACTTTAATGATAATTCAAAGACATTTTCAGTATGCTGACGCCAATCATCAGAACTGAATGCATCGGATATGCTGGCACCTGGCACATATCCTTCGTAAAACCAATTATCGACGGTGAATAAAGCATTGTCACGCTTATGACGTCTTAAAGAATGGGCGATAATACTCGCAGATAAGCCACAAAATGAACCAATTTCAATCACAGCACCTTTAGGAAGTTGCTTCATGCACTCATCAATTATTTCGATGTTACTATCAGGACACCAACCTACCACACCCACTTTAATCCAATCGATATAAGGGTCTGACAGAATTGAAGTAGGATCTTTTGGTTTGGGAGTTGACCCGCCCAGCACTGCATTTAATTTATTGTTTTCATCTATCAATTGGTTTTTTTCACGCTCTAATTCAGAAACAATGGTCAACAAGTGATTTCGGTGTGAATAGAGCTTAGCGAGTGGTGGAAATTTCAATCCGGCTTGACGAACTATTTTTTGCAAATACCTAGACATTCAACCAACCTCCAATTGTATATTTATAAAGAAACACAAGTTTCAAAACTAATTCAAACGTTTGCGCACAAGGTAACAAGTAAATAGCAGCAAGGTGATTAATGAGAATATGCTAATAAAATAGCTAATTTCCTGCGACCACGGACTATAAATAAACCATACACTAGACTTACCTTCAGCAACCGGTACCGCCATAAACGCATAGTTAGCGCGCTCAATACGAGCAGGCTTTAAATTAACATAAGCTCGCCAGCCTGGAGAATCTGCGACATTTAACACTAGCGTACAATTTTTTCGTTTGCAATCTGCATTAATTAACGCGCGCTCTCCAACAAGACCTTCCAATTTTGCATTACCTGCAGGAATTGAACCCTCTGGACTGACATCATTAAACGTTTTTTCAAGAATAATGTCGTACCTATTATTTAACGCAAGTAAATTCTTATACAACATTGCTGTTGCTTGCTCAAACTTGTGTGGGTTTTGATGTTTAATGTGGGAAAAATATTTTCTAATTACCTTTTCAAATGGCTGAACTTGTTGAGGAGCCACATATTCAATATGATTAGCTAAATATGCCATGCCATAAGATTGCGTATTCAGATAAGTCGAGTAATCTCTAGCAAATTGGTTATAGATAGTTGACTTAATAGGTTCTGCGCCTGGCAGAAAGTTAATATAGTTAGGACCTTTCTTGGCTAGTAATTCTTTCGTTGAAACAGTAAATACATCAATCCCTGCAATATCTAATATTTTTCTCAATGGCTTTTCTGTCACAAACCCAGACCAAAAAGCACACCATGGCACCAATCCACTATACCCACCCGCATTCGCAAAATTATACCAAGGGATAACATACAACGCCGAAAGCAAAGGAATGCCCGTCATAAACTGAGTTTCAAGAGTCGTTGTTTGGTTATTGACGAATAATCCTGAAAAAACACCTAGGTGAAACCCGCTATCTACCACAACCTGAATGCGTGATAATTTGTCAGGTATCTGATCATATAATCCCGCAACATTATATTGTAATATTCTGCGGCTTGCGGGCTTGATTGAATCTATGAGAGGACTAACGCAAGAAACACGCTCATCCAAATAAAATTGATCCACAACGGGCGCAAGCGCTCTTGCAAGTGGAATAATGTCCTGTTCGCGATGCAGCATAGCAACTGACGTAATACCATTTTTTTGCAATATGACATCGTAGTCGTTGCGATACTTCGCGCCAATTTTACTTGATAAGGACGACTTATTTAAATCTGCTTCAGACTGAAGTAATCTTTTTTTAATATATTCAGCATTAGCTTGATCGTAAGTCAAGGTCGCGTAATTAACTAACGTGGACTGAAGCGTAATGTAATATTGGCAACCTTTTGGGTTATCTGCTAACTCATTAGTACGCAGAAATTCCAGTGGAAAAAGCAAAAAAGTTAAGCCTGAAAAAACCAGGCACAGAAAAGCTATTGAAAGATATTTTTTCATCTCTAATTACTCATTCTTAATTTTCTGGATAAAAAGTGCCAACTCAATGCAAACAACTGATTCAAAGCATACATACTGACAATAATGACCGAAAGACAGTAATACATACCAATTCGCCAGTGAAACCAGTAGTGCAATCCAATATGAAATCGTTTAACCAAACTATTCATCAAATGAATATTTGTGGTCAGCAATAAAATCGAAAGAATCAACACTGAAAGAACAACTGATGCATAGTAAACAGCTTTTGGTTTATTATCGCGCAAAAGTAACAACCAAGAAATCGGAAACATAATGGCAAATAACACTATATATCGCTTTAAATCATCTAACGGCGTTGGCGCAATATCACCTGTGTGCGCAAACACAAACATGTTACCTGATAATTGATCGTAAAGAATTGGCACAAAAACAAAAGCAGACAATAACAATGACAGCAGAATAGTCGTCCCCGCTAACAAAAACTTAAGTTTCCATGCCATTTCTTTTGAAAAATACATCAACGCTAAAACATACAATCCATAAAAGAAATAGGAATAAATAACCCCTTCTGGATGAGGCGTTATAATAAAAAACTGTGAAGCAAGAGCAAGACCTGCCCATGCTGCTAAACATAGACTTTGTTTACGAAAGCTTAATGAGATCAAAAGTAAAGCATAGGGAAAAACCGCATAGGCAGATAAGAAAATGCCGGCATCACCCAGAAACATCGTACTAATAATTGGCGTTATACCGAAGAAAAATAAAATACCCCCAAGAAAACTGAATAAATTATTCAAACATGCAGCATACTTCAAAAATAAATAGAGCCCAAATGATCCACCTATAGCTAACATAAAGTTAATTAGCGAAATCCCAACGTGAAATGCGGGGTAACTCACACTAGGCAAGTCGAAAATTAGGGTGATTAATTGAAAAAATGGTGAAGTCATAGAACCCGGTGGATTCATAATACCCGCCCATTGTGAATGATCAATATTGGAAAATGAAAATTGCTTCGCTAAAACAAACCCTTTAAAAATGGGAGCGAGCACATAGGATTCCTCTGCATTAAATCCGGCAGCAGCAAGCATTGCTTGATCCCAGTTCAACGGTGATAACCGGGTAGTCAGAAAAAAATGTGCTAGAAAATAAATCAATAAAACCGCCATATCAAATGAATAGCGACTAGCAAGACTGGTTGTTTCTCTCAATGGTTGTCGTGCAAATATAATCATAATTTGCAACAGCAAAATACCACTCACCACATAGAGTAATGACACATTTGCAAACACAAGAACAAGTGGACTAAAACTTAATGCTACATCCAACAGTTTGACCCGGTTCTGAGTAATGGCGGACAAAGAAAGTAGTGACAAACAATAAAATGCAATAATGCTGAGATATACTTTGAATATTGTAAGAAAGTAATAGTTTTGTGGATAGGAGTCCATTGCTGCTGGTGCCACCGCTTTTAATTGATTAAGCGCAAACCATGCACCGAAGACACATGCAATCAATGATATATAAATGAATGTAAATAAATCTTTGACACTAAAGGCATCTTTAGATGGTAGTAATAATCCTGTTGTTCGTTGCATAAATTCCTTCTCACTTAATCTTTTATCATGATTTATACGGCTTAATGCTGACTCTTACAATGGCAATTAAACATATTAAACTTAGAAGATAGCTTAACAAGCTGCTAAGGGGTGAATAAATCAACCATATACCATACTTACCATTAGGTATCGTTGTTGAAATAAATGCAAAATTAGCGCGCTCGATCTTATGCTCATGCTTATTAACAAATGCATGCCAACCGGGTGCATCTGAAATATTAGCGACAAAAGTACATGAACTTTGCAAACAATCAGCCGTAAAAAAAGCTCTCTCCCCTACAATGCCGTTAACATTGACCGTTCCTGATGCTAATGAGCCTTGAGTTGTATTCAAGTAATTAAAGGGTAACTTTGATTCAAGAATAACTTCATGCTTATCTCGTAATTTATAAAGTTTGGCATACAATGCCTGCTGCGCCGATCTAAAGCCCACCTGATCTTGATCATTGGGATGAGAATAATATTTTTTTATGGCCTTCTCATACCCTGCAATTTCATTCTGATCTACATATGTAATCTTGCTAGCCAAGTAAGCCATGCCATAAGAATTAGTATTGATGTAGGTGATGTAGTCTGGCTTATTGATACTGATTTGCGATTCATTTTTCAATCGCGTTGCATTTTTTATTTCAAGCGACCCCTTACTCTTGCTTTGTTTGGAGAGCTCTAATTGTGACAAGGTAAATGCGTCAATACCGGAAATATCAAGTATTTTTCTAAGCTTTGAATCTGTGAAGTTTAAACTACCTAAATCATTCCAAGGCATCATAGATCCATACACACCTAAACCTTTAAAATCGTACCCTGGCAATATGTACAAAGCAGTTAAAAGCGGCATGCCGACTAAAAATCTCGTATCCAAGATGGTGGTTTGGTTATTAACAAAAAAACCTGGGAAAACCGCTGTTCCTTCCCAACTCTTCACTGCAAATAACACTCTAGTATATAAATCAGGAAATAAATTATTATATAAACCACCTAAATGGTAATAAAACATCATGCGCGTACCATTTTTGATGGGGTCATAAAGAGGGTTAATGCAAAATAATTTTTCGTCTAAATAGAATTGATCCATTCCTTTATAACTTTGCTGCGCCAAGGCAATTAGCAGACTAATATCATTAACTTTATTGATTGAATTTACATTGTGCGCAAGAAGCGTCGCATAATAATTCTTTTCATATCCTTGGACTAATGGATTTAATGAGCGTTTTTGCAAATCATTTTCAAAGCGTAGCATTTTATTTTTAATGAATTTTGCATTGGCACTGTCTAATGACATCATTCGATAGTTAGCAAGTAAAGATTCCATGGTGATGTAATAAGGACATCCATTAGGATTACCATCGAATTCATTCGTTTGAATCGCCTGGAAAGAAAAAACATAATAAGCGCTTAATAATATTGCACTCAAGCAGATAATAAATTGGAGACTATGCTTACCCATTCGAGATAATTTACTCATTAGCAAGTCTCAGCCGTTGCAAATTTAAACAACCGATAATCAGGCGATAACAAGTAGTGGATATCTCCTGGAGAGCAAACAATACGATAGTGGCAACAGATAAGAAAAAATACATTCCTAAACGACCGAGCACCCAAAAATGGATACTCACATGCAACACATTCACAAGCATATTCATTACGCTTATTTGCGTAGTGAGGTAGATAACAATTAGCATGCCAAAAGAAAGAAACAATGCGCTCAAGTATACGAGCGATAAGCGTTTATTTATTTTTGCAAGAATGACACAAGCAGGCATAAAGCTTAATAATATATAGATATAACTATCATAATAAGTAATAGGCGTGGCTTCCACATCACCTATATGACCAAAGACATACATATTCCCCGCCAGTCGATCCCACATGATCGGTAGAACAGCAAATGCAGTCAATCCAACAAAAGAAAATATACTAAGAAGAAGTAAAACAATCCGGGATTGCAAACTTTGCGCCGTATTGAACAAACATAGGCCTGTTGCATAAATACCAAAAAACATTATCAAATAAATGATGCCCTCAGGATGCGATGCTATGAAAAAAAACGGAGAGGCTAATGCTACACCTGCCCAACAGGCCCAACGTTTATCCTTTTGCATAAAAGCTAAAGACATAAATAGCAACGCATAAGGAAATGCTGCATACGGAGATAAAAAGATCCCGGCATCAACTTTAAACATAGCAAACATAAAAGGTGTGCCACTAAAAAAGAACAGTATCCCGCCAAAAAGTGAAAAATAACTATTTAATTTTCCAGCATACTTCAAAAACAAATAAAACCCGAAAGAACCTAGTATGGCTAATAGTAAATTAACCGACATGATCAACTTTAGAAAAGCTTCAATGCTAACACTAGGCAAGTTTAATAAAAATGCAACCAGTTGCACAAAAGGAGAGTTACAAGTTGCAGGAGGGTTCATAATCCCCGCCCAGTGTGCATGATCAACAAAAGAGAATGAGTATTGCTTAGCTAATACGAACCCTCGGAAAACAGTCGCGGCTGGATAGACTGTGGAAGATGTTGCACCATTCGCTGTTAACAAAGCCATATCCCAATGTAAAGGCGATAATGCTGAGGTAAATATCACGTGTGTGATAAACAATATAATTAGCACAAAGCTGTCAACTAAATAACGTTTGCACAAACTGACATAATCAGCTTTTTTTAAACAATATAACAGCACCAGAAATTGTAAGAATATAACACCAAGCGCGATCAAACTAATCGGCATAGCGAATAACACTAACCATAACAAACAATATGAGAGCGCCAAACTCTCGGGTCTAACCCGATCTGATATGTACGATATGATTAATCTATTGAATGAATAAATTACTAATAATGTTAATACACACTTAAACACCGTTAGTAGAAAATAATTCGTGGGATAATAAGCAATGCCGGCAGTAGAAACTGCATTTACCTGATTGAATGCAAACCACACACCAAAAGCGATTGCAGTAATCAAAAAAATAAAAAAGCTTATTGTACTTTTATCTTCTTGGTAAATAACTGAATAAAGATTGCGGACAAATGCCATTTCTTTTCCTAACTCCTTAAAATCCTAGGTAATATACCAACCTAGGCATCCAGGCGCAACCTACACCCCATTTGGGAAATAAGTTAAAAACCACGTAAAATAAGGTGTCGGATATTGACATATTCCTAGCTGCATATCAGTATTCGTCTACTATCGGAGAATGCTATGATTTTTAACAGTGCTCAAAATACCACCATAAAACGTGTGTTTCTATTCGAACCATGTCTTGGCAAAATGACCGGCCACTGGGAGAGCAATGCTCGGCGCTTCCGAGATGAATTCTTGAAACGCGGCATTGAAATGAAAGTATTCTGCCAAACCGATCCTAACCCAGAAATACTTGAGCAATATGATGCAATCCCGGTTTTCGCAACAAACCCTTTTAATCCAATGCCAGATCAAGCCGCCTTTGATACGGAGTACGAGAAATTTTCAGCTGATTTTAATAAAATTAATAAAGATCTTTTCCAAAAAGGTGATCTTTTATTGTTTTGCACTGTCTTACCGCAAACTCATAAAGCAGCGATGGAATGGTTACACCCCATTATTAAAAAATCAGGCCCTAAGGCTGGATTTATATTCATGATTGCGCCCAATGATTTCCCTGCCGATGTAAATAGTAGAAAATACCGTCTTTTCACCAAACTAACTCGATTCCAATTCTTACGAAAACGATTACTAAAACGCCTCTACACTTGGCCTGGATGCGCACATATCGACTTCTATAAAAACTATATCCATCAATTTAATGATAAGAATGAACAAACCGGCTATTACTATTTTGGCGGCAGTGAAGAATACCGCATGAATTTCGAACAAATATTTGGCACACCAACCAGATTACTCCCCTTCCCTACTATTTCACATACTTTAGATAACGTTAAAGCCCGCGAACCATCTAAGAGCGGTAAAATTAGAATTGGCTATTTTGGCCATTCTTCATTAGAAAAAGGCGGACAATTTCTAGAGCACATTATCAATGCCACCACTGCAAAATGTAACAATGTTGAGTTTCATTTACATATCAACCCCAACATTCATACTGAAGAAATTTTAGCAAAACTTACCTCAGTTACCCGGCCAAATGTCACCTTTTATAAAGGTCACAGAAGCTATCAGGAATTGATCGATTTAATGCATTCCGTAGATATTAATTTACTGCCTTATTCTCCAGTAAAATACGCTGGCGCCCCATCCATGGTATTCACAGAAGCAGTTAATGCGGGAAATGTCCTCGTGGCGCCAAATTATACTTGGCTCTCGCGCGAAGCTGAAAAGATTGGTGCAGGATATTGCTTATTCAATGACTACAATCAAGAATCGATTGCCAACGCTTTAATTAAAGCTGTACATAAATTTAAGCGATTAAAACAAAAAATGCCTCGCGCTAAAAAACTTTTTCTACGGGAACACAACATTACCCGCTATATGGACAGCATCCTCAAGGCGGTATCTGCTTAAAAGCAGTACCACCTTGTAGATGTTAGATTGATTTACAGTGTGCGCGGTGAAACAGAAGCATTCATTACATCATCATAGTTACAAGCTCTTCTGCGCTTATCGACGAAGCTTCCTACTTTGATATTAGCCAACTCAGGTGATTGATTCACTTCAGTTAAAAGATCTTTAAGTGCATCATGAGTTTGCTTTGGTTGATAGTGTGCGAGTTCAGAAATAAGCTGTTTAACACTTGCTTCAGATTCCGCATCTGCCGCCCAAGTCTTATTAGCCAATTCCAATGCAAAATCATAATACCCTAACAACAATGCTATGGTATAAAGCACAATCGTTCCGCGTTCACTCATGTTCTTGCAGCGATCAGATGCACCTGGTAATGGATCTTTAAAGAAAATAGCATCCGCATAAAAAGCACGCTCAGCAGTGACATGCTCGCTTTTATCCAGTAGTTTACAGGAGCGGCCGTGCAAACGTGAGAATCCGTAAAATGAAAAACCTTTTTTTCTGAGTAACATTTCAATTTCTGAAAATAATTTCTGCCCTTTATATAGCTCACAAAATGCCACTTCCGTCACTACAGCTACGGTACGCTCATTTAGCATTTGCTCTGCACCGAGTAGAATTTCATATTCGGTGCCTTGTGTATCTAGTTTGATGAATTCGCCAAAATGTTTATTCGCTAACTGACCGGAATATAATATCGTATCCAACAATTCAGTCTCTAAACTTTCTCTGCCTACTTCTTGCCATTTAGGCATGTTATAGCGCGTGGTATATTCTGTGTTGGGCGGCAATAAAGAATGATTGGTATTCGCTGACAATAACACTAATTCTGCCTGACCTACTTTGTCAGCTAACGCAATAGGCTCTAAAATAAATTCAGCCCATGGCTCATATACATCAGGAATACTCATTAAACGTTCGCATTCTGCTCTATCTGGCTCAAATCCTAACACCGCAGTTAGCTTTGCAATTGGATCAATAATGTCATGCGCCCCACCTCTTGCGCCCACATCGATGAATCCGAGTGGATTTTTTTGTAAAGCTTGGCCTGCCTTTGATGCTAAAAAGAGCGGGTTATTTGCCAACGAATCGCGGCCTGTCGGTAAAAATATCATAAATCAGACTCCTCTTTAACTAAGATAATGCCATTGGCTCGCGTTGTGCATAATTACCTCTTCTGAAATCTTCGCCTTCTTTGATATAGGTATTCAACAATACATATCTTGAATCAGAAGTCGTATTTGCATTGGAACCATGCACCACGTGACTATGAATGAATACTACACTCCCTTTTGAAACAGGGACATTACAAGCATTATATTTTTCAGGCACAACTGTCTCTTCATTATTTGCGTTTCTATCCTGATTAGGATCCACATCAAGATTCAGCTTTCTAACTGGCAATAAACCTTCCTTATGCGAACCTGGATAAATGATTAATGCGGCTTTAGTAGTAGTCACATCTACAAGCGCAAGCCATGCGGAAACAAAAACACCCATTCTAGCTTGAACAAAGAAACTGTCTTGATGCAAAGAAAAACCTCGTGTCCCAGAATTGCAGTAAAAAAATTGCGATTGCAAACCCATTGGCACACCATTGATCATTTTGGCAATCACATCAACAACTTTTCTATCCTTCAACGCATGAACAAAAGAATCATTTTCTTTATGTGGCATCATAGCCGGCCTAAAATCCTGCACTTTTGCATTTGGCAGCGTATAAGCTGAATCAACTAATTGATCGCAATAATTTGCATCAATTAAATCTTTTTCAATATGAAAGCCAAACTCATTATAATTTTCTAACGCTACTTCTGGATCCTTATAGAATGAAAAAGAACCCTGCAAGGCTTTTGTCAAATCGAGAGTCATCATTTAATCTCCTGTCAGTCATTACTTTTCAGAAACGCCTTTTTTTGACGTTATAATGTTTTTTAACCAGCCTAAATATCGGGTCACCACTCTGAAGCTAATATACTTACCCATCATTGGATAACGCTTGCGCGCAGCACGCGTTTCCGACAACAATCCTCGTGGTTGGTTTGTTACAAATACCAATACTCGGTTTAAAGTCATTCTTAACCCATATTGTCTAAGGCTTAATCTAAACTTATTCAAATAATAAGTTTTCTTGTATTTATCCATCGCTATGAACTTATATAAATATCGTCCCGCCTTGATAGGTAACATCGAAAGCCTGAGAAACGAATTCTGTGTTAAACGCTCACCGACAACAGCTTGGGTTACACACTTCTCTCTGAATGGATAAAATGGATGCTGGTGATAATAATCGACGTGTTTATTAACATAGAAATCTTGATAAGCTAGCTGGTTGGTATCATGTTGTGAGGTTTTTCCAACAATACAATATTGCGTATCGTATAAACCATCAACCGGAAACACGCGCGAAAAATTTCTGAGCGCAATGCGCTGCGTATCTGGTAAATGCTTGTAACTATCATCAATCGTAGAATTTCCTAAATGATGAAAATGATGCACGGCAGATACCTCCACACTAAAAGCAAAATGTGCTTTTTGGGCAATCTGCAATTCAAAATATAAATCTTCGCAAGTATCAAGCGCAGGATCAGTTAGCAATTCCTCATCAATCAAACTGCTTCTAGCTAACCATCCATTTGGCATAAACCAAGCATGTTGCGACATCAAAACTGATGAGTAAAATTTAAAATGCTCGATCGCTCTTTTTTCATTCTTATGCACTAACGAATGATCGTGGAATTCAGTTCTCTCAAATACGGGGTAAGTGTCATCGGCATGAATGCTACCACTATAAACCATGCCAATTTGACCACGCCAATCACGGTTGCTGTGATACCACATGGTTTTGACGAGCGATCTCACATGATTAGGATAAAGCTCATCATCATCATCGAATAACCCAAAAAGATCAGTTTCAACAGCCGCCATTCCATCCCGAATTGCTTCAGAGCGCCTAGATTTGATGCTTTCGATGACTTTAAATTTTAAGGTCGGATACTGCTGAATTATTTCATTAATAAATGGCACTTTAACATGAGTAACAAAAATAACCCGCAGATCAGGATATTTCTGTGCCACTAAGCAATCCAAAGCTCGCTCTAGAAATGGCCTATGTTTGCCGCCCGTGCGCATAATATAAGTAACAGATGGCAACTTATTTTCAACGTCAGGATTTGGATTAGGGAGATAGCCTTTAGCAACTAAGTTTTTTTCATGAAGTGCTTGAAAATTATCCAGCAAGCTATCTAACTGAAAATGCTGACTGAATATTTCATGCGACTTTTTACATTTCAAATTAGCTTCATCAATATTTTGCAAAATACATGTTAAATGTTTTTTTATTACCGCGGGTAATGTATCAACAAATGTTTCTCGTGGAATGTAATAGAGTGAATCGCCAAAGTATGATTCTAACAAATCAGTATGGCTTGTTATGACGATTGCTGATGATGCAATAGCTTTAATCACCGTTGTATTAATTGATTGCTGCTGATTATCCCCACCTTCCAGACAGATCACAATGCCCGCCGCATTGATTGCGGCGTTTAATTCTTCCAATGTCGCAGCTAGCTTAAATCGAGATGGATAACGCTGATCAGAATCAATTGAAAATGTCAGCACAGATGCATGTTCAAATGTTTCTAACAATTTATAGATGGCACCCTTAAATTTTGATATTTCAAACTCAGGTTCAAATATAAGAATCTCTGGGTTTTGTTTATTGATTTGAGGATACTTGAATGGAATAGATGCACTGAAAAAATTCATAGGCTGCACAAAACTATTTAATTTACGTGCACCAAACATGATATCACCCAACATTTGCTGCAACAGCGGTGAAAATGCTAAATAAGCATCATACGTTAGTATATTTCTGAGCAGTCTAGGTGTTTCTAAATAATGATCACGCGCCCTGTTTATTAATCCATACGTAGGAAATGGGGTTAATTTGGCATTTTGTGGTGAGGTTGATATGACACAATCTGGCACATAAGTTAATATGCTCTCACTTTCACTAAACAGCTTTGACTCTATCCCTCTTTTAGACAGCGCCGCTCTAAGTTCATCTAATTCAAATGTTAAACCTGAGTCGCTATGATCAAGAATTGCGATTTTGGATAAATAATTCATTGAAGCACCCTCTCCTTGACTCGAAAATCATCCAATACCCGCATGAAAACATCAATATAATTTGTCATATTGTTTTCACGATAAAAACTTTCACCGCCGATCACGCTTTTTGATTTCAATTTATCAAAATTTACAATTGCCTTAAGAAGCGCCTTTAATACACTACCTTCCGTAAATCTTGAAAATGCCACAAACCCCACATCATATTTTTTAGCTTCTTCATATACCCAAGTGTTTTTAGGGATAATGAAAATTTTCTTTAGTGGCAACCCTTCTGTAAATATTGCCGATGGCATAGTTGCGTATTTTTTTATCGAATATGGCATTAATACAATATCCACGCTACCCACTAATTTCATCATCTCTTCCTGATCAAGATGACCATGATAGCAACTGATATTTGGATATGCATGAGTTTTAAAACACGCAAATGATTTTTCAACATCTGCATTTGGATTAAGATGAAGAACAAAATGCACCTCAGGATGCGACTTCATTATCTTTTCAACAATATATTGTAAAAATTGGCCGCCTTTTTCCAAGGATGAATGACCAAAATAGCCTACTTTTACTATTTGTGATGCTTTTTCAGCATTCTCTATGTTTATTGGTTCTGCCCTTTGCTCACTGGAAAGCTTTCTCCCTGGCATTGGCAAATAATGAACTTTGATTCCAAATAAAGCAGAGTAATTTCGCGACAAGACATCGGTACTAGCAACCAATAAGAGATGTCGTTCTGCAATTAACTTCTTCATCATCGGTATTTTCTTTTGATAAAAACGCACATGCGTATTATCTACCCACTCCAATTTACTCACACTTGGCTTCTCGCCATTTAGACGGCGGCGTAAGCCGTATAATAAGCGCTTAATCGGATTGACTGTTCTTTTGGTATCTGATGGCGGAAATTGTAAAAATATACATGACGTGATATTTACTGTTTTTGATATGTCATTGGTCCAATCAATAATAGCTGCAAATATTTGCGTATAAAGTGAATGAAAAATGAAAATATCACCTTCCTTGAATTCATTACGATCGAGCTTCATTAAGTCATCCATGAAGAATGCAGCTTGATAATTCAGCTCGAAAAAATTACGGGTCGGCACAAACGGAGAATGGGTGAATAATGGTTTAAAATTAACATTGCCCACAATTTGACTTTGGTAGGTTGCTTGACCATACACAACCACTGTATTACCCCGCTCAATTAGCTCTTGATACAATCTTTTACAATAATTTTCCCAATGTCCTGTCATATCTCCAAAACAGGGATCGAAAATAAAAATCCGTTTATTAGCAACTTGCTGCAACATATCCAACCTAAGCCTTCATCCCTGATTTTTTAAATGCAATTTTACATGGTGTCACAATTAGCGAAAGAAGCCAATTCAACTTAGTCAGCGCAACACCTTCTTTCATAATGGTAGCTAAGGCTGAAATATCTAAAGCCATCATCTTAAATATAAATAATCTCACTGATTGATCATTATACCACTTAAGCAATACCGCCCTCTGGTCTGCTGTTATCTTAAATTTTTTAAAATAACTCTCAACTAACGACATATGCTCTTGATAAATCTTCAATTGATTTGCGCGATTTTTCCCGAACGTCGCAGATTTCTGATGGGAAAAATATGTATGGCCAAGATGCTGAATCACGACATTTTTACAACCAAACAGCGCCATACGCACGAGTATTTCCCTATCAGCACTGAAATTATGCTTACCCTTAGCATCAAATGGTTCTAGCAACCCAACTTTATCGTATAATGCTTTGGTGATAAATCTTGAACTCATCCCTGGTATTGCAAAACACATGCTATACAAACTCATCTCTAATTCTTTTTCGGTTGTATAAGATAGTAGAGTTTTATAAGCACCGGTTTTCTCATCCCATGAGACAACCCTTCCGCCACAACTCACTATATCGGCATCTGGATGCTCGATGAATGCTTGGCCAATGGCAAGGAATGTTCCGGGTTCAAACCAATCATCTGCCATTAACTGTGCAGTTAGAACACCCGTCGCTTTTTCCAAGCCCATGTTGATTGCTAAGCCACTGCTTTTATCCGGTTTACTATGCCAATAAGCAATATGTGACTCATAGCGTTTAATTACATCAACGGTGCCATCTGTTGAACCGGCATCGAGAACTATGATTTCTGTATTAGGATAATTTTGCTCAATCACACTTAGTAAAGCTTTCTCCATGGTAGACACGCTGTTTAAAACAGGAATCACCACAGAGATTTTAGGTAACAACTTATGCATTAAACGGCTTCTTCCAACGTCATGATTTGATAACCGGCCGCTTGCGCATCTTTGTAAAACATTTTCACGGTATCCAACGAATATTCGGATAAATCTTTACCAACCAACTTCAATTTACTTAATACATCATTGGTGGCTGTAATAATTTGACAGCCAATTTCATTCGCTTGAAAAACATTCAGCAATTCACGCGGACTTGCCCACAGTAATTCAGCTTTAGGTAAGTCTTTCAAATATTCCATCGCTTTTTTCATGAGCGGCACAGGATCGACTCCCGTGTCTGCAATGCGCCCAGCAAATACAGATACGATTGCCGGTGTATTTGGAGATAAACAGCTTGCAACTTCTTTTACTTGATCCAGTGTCAAAATCGCCGTCACATTCAATGGAATGCCTCTGGCTGATAATTTCTGAATTAAAGGGCCTGCTGATTCGCCTTTTGTATTGGTGACTGGAATTTTTACCATCACGTTATTGCCCCAGGAAGCAATTTCAGAAGCTTGCTCTTCCATTTCATCAAAATCATCCGCAAAAACTTCGAAAGAGATTGAACGATCAGGAATGTGGCTCAAAATATCAAAGGCAAATGCTTTATAATCGGTGATGCCAGCTTTACGCATGAGAGTAGGATTGGTAGTAAACCCTTTAATCATTGGGTTTTGATACATTTCTAACATGCTGTTTTTATCAGCGCCATCAGCATAAATTTTAATGCTTAATTCAGATAGTTTGCTCATGTCGCTTCTCCTTTTGATTGCTGCTGTTGTTTAATCCATGTTGCCGCATCGCTTAACGAGATTGCCGTATAACTGGGCTGTTGTTTGGGTTGCGCTTCTTGATACTGCCTATCAATCCAAATGGTATGACAACCAGCTCGCTGCCCCGCCTCAATATCTTTCCAACGATCACCGATCATGATGCTCTCGGTGAGATCAATACTATAATCGTTCGCTGCTTGCAATAATAGCCCAGCCGCTGGCTTACGGCATTCACACAAATCATCATTATCGTGATAACAAACTCGAATTTCATCAAGTGGTAATTTATCTAACAGGGCTTGGTTAATTGCTTCTACCAAACTCTTGTCCGTTGTGCCACGTGCTACATCAGGCTGATTGGTCGCGCCGATCAAAAGATAACCCAACGCTTTCAAATCTTTCAGCGCAGGCAATACATCGTCCGCAATGACAAGCTCCATCAATGTGCTGGGTGGATATGGTTTACCATCTTTAATGATAGCGTCATTCAAGACCCCATCACGATCCAAAAATATTGCCTTGTTCATTTTAGAGCACGGACTCCCATTTGGTCTGAGCTACTTTTAGCGCTGGATGAGAAACCAAGAGATGCCAGACAACTGCTTGGAAAGCTTCTGCATGCGGTGTGGTGTTCTCTGGATTTGGGGTAGGAATAATCACGCAGGCATCCGCCACGGTTGCTGTGTACCCGCCATCGCGGCCAACAATCCCCATGATTTTTGCACCGACTTTTTTTGCATACTGTAATGCTGCAACTAAATTGGGGCTTACGTTTTTTTCGAGATTCCCACCACCAACTGAGAGCACTAGCAACATATCTGTTGCTTTTAGTTTACTCACTTCTAACCATTTGGCAAAAACGGTTGCCCAACCTTCATCATTCGTGCGCGCAGTTAACTCCGACACATTATCTGTTGGCGCATATGCTTCGATTCCTACAATTTTACGGAAGTCATTGACTGCGTGGGAGGCATTTGCTGCACTACCACCGACGCCTAAGATAAAAAGACGACCCTCAGCTTGTCTAGTATTTGCTAATAATTTAACAGATTTTTCAATTTGATTTTTGTCGAGCTGATTAATGATAGACGTTGCTTCAGATAAAAATTGTTCAATAAATTGCATAATACTATTCCTTTTTCCCTTATTCCTAGCTTCCGGGAATGATACTGAAGTTTATAAAAATGGGCAATTTGGATTTTAGCTCAAATACGCTTCTAGCTCAGCAATCCCTACTTGCGAGCCAGCCTCATAGAAACGTTCATGGACTTCAAAAGCGCCAAGTTGGTTTTGTTGTAACAAATCTTGATAGAGAAGCGCCAAATCGTAAGGAATATTATCAGGTACCTTGGAAAAAGCCTGCTTTGAAAATACGCCTAGCCCATAATCAATGAATTCCATACGTTCAGTACGATTCTTTTTATCATAGGTAATAATCGTGTTATCGCAATATTCCACATTACTGGTATCCCATTGCCCTTGATTATGAAATAAAGTCATTAGACCCAGTTTTTGCATTGACTGAAAAGCAGCTTGCACTGCCGCATAATCACATGTCAGATAGGAATCGCCGTAGAGGACAAAGAAAGGACCTGAGATTAATGGCAATGCTTTTTTAATTGCCCCACCCGTTCCTAACAAAGTAGACCCATCATAAGAATAGCAAACGTTCAAACCAAATCGCTCACCATTACCAACATGAGCTTCAATCATTTCACCAAGATAGCCAACACACAATACAACTTCTCTCACGCCTTGCTTATATAATAAGCGTAATTGATGGTCTACAAAGGCAGCGCCTGAAATTTCAATTAAGCATTTAGGAAGTGTTTCAGTTTTGGGACGTAAACGCGTTGCCAAACCACCAGCTAATATTAATGCAGGAAACGACTTCATGATTGCGTCATCACCTGTGTTCCTGAAAAATCAAAACGGAAGCGCACCTCTTGCAATCCTGCCTCTCGCATAGCGTGACGTAATCTTGCTTTATCATCAGAATAAAACATCAAAAAACCGCCACCACCCGCACCAATCATTTTTCCACCTAAGGCGCCATTTTTTCGCGCCAAGGCATACCAGTCATCAATGTGAGAATTACTCATGTTGCTTGAGCGTTGTTTCTTATGTTCCCAATGCACATTCATCAAATCAGCAAAAGCATGTAAATTACCGCCTTCTAATGCTTCTTTACTTTTTACACCAAGCTCTTTGATAAAATGTAAATTGGCAATCATGTCATTGTTTTTAGCTTTGCTTTTAACATCTTGTTCTTTGAGAATATTTGAAGCAGAACGAGAATACCCAGTAAAAAATAATAATAAATTATCCTCTAAGTTATATAGGGTTTCTTGATCAATTTTAAGCGGCCAAGCTTCCACTTCATTATTTGGCAGGAAATTAAAACAGGTAATGCCGCCATAAGCTGCAATGTATTGATCTTGCTTACCAATTGGCTCTTTCAGCAAATTTAATTCGATATGACACGCTTCTTCTGCTAAATATTCAGGATGCACCAAGTTTTTTTTGTAAGTGTGCAATGCTTTTAATAAAGCCGTGGTAAAGCTACCCGAAGAACCAAGCCCCGTTCCAGATGGAATATCTGCCATACTGGTAATTTCAAGATGTAAGCCATTAATGCCGACATGTTTTAATGATTCACGAATTATAGGATGCTCAATTTCATCAAGCTTTGTGACTCTTTCCAGTTTAGAATATTTAATGATTAATTCATCGACAAATGTTTCATGTAAAGTGATATAAACATATTTATCGATAGCTGCAGCAATTAAAAATCCGGAGTGATCTTGGTAATAGGAAGGTAAATCAGTACCTCCACCACCAAGCGAAATACGCAATGGACTTCTTACAATAATCATAGCTTTGACATCCTGTAAATTTCTTCTACGATACTTAATGCTGCGTGTGCATCCGGCAAACCTGGATTTGGTGAGCGTTTTTTCGCAATATCTTCCACAAATTCACTAAACTCGAATTCCCACGAGTCATCCGCCATCGGATATTCCCACATACTGGTTTCAGGTGGCCCCATTTGCGGCAACATTTTGTAAAATGTTAAGCGCTCAACGCCATAACTTCCGCCCAAACCATTAATATCAATTTTGCCATTACGACCATATAGCTCAAATGAAAACGTATTTTTCCACTCAGTACAGCTTGCGTGTAAATGCGCCACTTGTTTTTTAGCGGTTTTTAAAATCAGAAAGCCATTATCATCAACTGGCATATCCCAATAAAAAGTATGCGCATACCCTTGGATATCTACAAAATCACCTAAGAACCATCGCGCAAGATCAATCAAATGCACACCTTGATCAATCAATTCGCCACCGCCAGATAATGCTGGATCTGCACGCCATTCCTTGTCATAACCAATACGGCCACCGTGACCGTAACGTGCACGAAGAAACATAAGCTCACCTAATGCACCACTATCAACTATTTCACGCGCTTTACGAAAAGCACGATGATAACGATGGTTAAAACCAACTCGCACTAATGCTTTATTACTTTCTGCGGTTTTAATAACATCAGACAATTCATCAGCTTTTCTGCCTGCTGGTTTTTCGACTAATACATGTTTTCCCTGCTTCACAGCACCATGAGCGATTTCAGCAAGCGATGCATGGAGAGTTGCAATGATAACGATATCAACATCAGGGCGCGCTACTGCTTCTTGCCAACTAGTAAGCGCAATCGCACCAGGATAATGCCGAGCCAAACTCTCCGCTCTTTCTTTTACTTGATCGACACAAACAGCAAGTTCACATTTACCTAATGTTTTTGCGCGCTTTTGCCCAATCAAACCACATCCGATGATTGCTACTTTCATCTCGCTTTTTCCCAATCTTTACCGCGATCCTGCGGCGTGATACGTCGCAATGTATAAATGTCAGATTGCTGTAATTCTTGCTTCATCGAAGGTAAGTCACTCCAAGGATCCCAAACAGCACTTAACAAGCGACCTGTAATGCCATCACTTTCTTTACTAGCTAAAAATACGCAAAGCAACGCACCGACATTGAGTGCCGTCCCACCACTTTGTTTTTGCTTAATGGATTGCTCGTAAAAGGATTTACCGACACGATCAGGGCCTGCCTCTAATATTTCATCAAGCAAGCGCGTATTAAGCGCACCAGGAGCCACGGTATTTACATCAATTTGCCAGTCCGCCACTTCTTCTGCTAATGTTTCTGCAAAACGCACAACTGCAGCTTTAGAGGCCGCATAGGCACTTAAATTAGGCATGGGTTTAGTAGCGCCACCACCTGAGAGAATAATAATTTTACCATAGCGGTTTTTCTTCATCTCACGTAATACTGCACGACACTGCAAAACAACCCCTTTCAAATTAATATCAATGGCGGTAGACCATTCTTCCCAGTCTATTTCTTCAATGGGTCCTTTTGTGCCATAAACGCCAGCGTTAGCGACTAACACATCTAACTTGCCGAAAGCAGTTAAACCTTGTTGAACTAATGCATGCATATCGTCTGGCTTTGACACATCAGCGACTTGCGATAACAATTGCTGTCCATCTTGGATGAATTCACTTAATTGCGTGGTTGCTTCTGCTAATTTTTCTTTATTACGCGCACAGATGATGACATTGGCGCCTTCTTGCAGATAATGCTTGGCAATTTCAAAACCTAAACCTTGATTCGCTCCAGAAATAAGCACACTTACACCTTTTAACTTCACGCTTCACTCCCTACTGAAAAATATTGAATGTGATCATTCTTACCTAATGCTTTCATTAAAAAGCCACTAGGATCAAACACGCGCGCATGACGCATGTGATTTAACAATTGTTCTGCAGATAACGCGGTAAATTCAGGCCATTCTGTTGCAACGACAATACCATCAGAGGCAGACAATGCTTCTTCTATCGATGACTTTAATTCGATGGCTTCACTTAACTCTGCTGGCAACACCCGCACAAGTGGATCATAAGCAATTACTTTTGCCCCTTGAGCGTGTAACCACATGCAAGTTTCAATAGCGGTTGATCGACGCAAAGTATCGGTACCAACTTTATAAGTTAAACCTAAAGCAGTAATGGTTTTATTTCGCAAATCTTTTAATACATCCAATACACGACGACATGCCCACTGTTTATGGTAATGATTGCTTTGTAACAAGGAAGAAAAAAGCGGTGTCTTAACTTCTTGCTTTGCGCCAATTTCTACTAGAAAATTAACATCACGCGCAAGTGTTCCACCCGCAATGGCGCTACCTGGACGTAAATACGCTTTAGGGCCAATCCGTTCTTCTGATTTCAAACCCATTTCAACTTGTCTTGCATCTGCACCCACTTTTTCACAAAGCGTTGCTAGCTCATTAATAAATACTACTGAGGTTGCAAGAAATGCATTTAGCGCATGCTTTGTCATTTCAGCTGATTCAACTGTCATCCATACAAAATTTGACGTGTATGGCTTAAATAACTCCGTGATACGCAACTTATCTTCATCGCGTTCTAATCCCACCACAACGCGATCTGGCTTAGTAAATACTTGAATCGCTTTACCTAAACGCAAATTTTCAGGGCTTACCGCAAAGGAAATATTTTTTTCTGCATAAGCCGCATGACACTCTGCAATTAACTGTCTAGTGGTACCAACAGGCACTTGCGAAGAAACGAGCACTAATGCGTTATTTTTAAGATAAGGAAAAAGTTTTTCAACTTCATCGGTAACTGATTTTACATCAGCAATGTCATTATCATCGACAGGGGTATCAAACGTAATCCAGACCACCTCTGCGTCTTTTATTGCATCTCTCTCTGCACTAAAAGAAAGCTTACCTGCGGCCACCGCACTCGTAATTAATTCATCTAAACCAGGCTCTGAAATAGGCGCTCTATTTTGCTTTAGTGTAGAAATAGTTTTTAAATCTGGATCAAAACCAATCACATCGTGATCATAAGCTGCAAGCGATGCTGCGGTTACTGAACCTAAATGCCACAATCCAACGACAGCTACCTTCATGTACGCTGCTCCAACACCCATGGATTTTCATGCAAATATTTGATGGTCTGCTTTACACCATCTTTAATGGTTAACTTTGGCTTCCAACCTAATTCACGCACTTTTTTAGTGTCTAAAAAAATAAATGGATTATCGCCAATCCAACCACGATCACCACCAGTGTATTCACGCTTAGGTTGTAAATTGAGATATTCACAAATCCAGCCAATGGAATCATTTACCTGGCAATATTCATCCGTACCCAAGTTAAACACATTCACTTTATTTTTTGCTGTATTCATGACTGAAAAAATGGCATCGATACAATCTTGGATATAGAGATAAGATTTACGCTGCTCACCATTACCAAGTACGCGTAATTGAGTTGGGTTTTCTAATAGTTGTTTGTAAAAATCAAAAACATGGCCATGGGTATAACGTTCGCCCAAAATGGACACAAATCTAAAAATATATGCTTGATAACCAAAACCTTCTGCGTACGCTTGAATTAAACCTTCCGCTGCGAGTTTTGAAGCACCATATAATGAGGTTTGCACAGGAAATGGAGCATCTTCTGGTGTGGGAATCACCGCTGACTCACCATAAATAGAGCCAGTCGATGCAAATGCAATGCGATGCACTTTGTGCGCGCGCATTCCTTCAAGTACATTGAAGGTTGCAATGGCATTTTGTTCTAAATCTTTATGTGGATGATTCGTACCAAAACGTACATCCGCATTAGCCGCCATGTGATACACCACATCCACACCTTCAAATGCAGGTAAAATAGCTTCTTTATTTAATAAATCAGCTTCAATTAAAGTGAATTTTTTTGATAAGGTGGCTTCTTCTAAAAATCTTCTCTGACCCGTTGAAAAATTATCAATACCAATTACTTCGTGTCCATCCTTTAATAATCGATCAGTAAGACTACTACCGATAAAACCCGCACAACCTGTGACTAAACAACGCATTTTAATTTTCCTTAAACTGCCAGACTCATATCTTGCATATACAAATTAATATTTTCCATCGAGGTATTTTTAAAATTACTCAAAATAGCAACTGCTTTATGATTATCAGCATTCGCCGTTTGATAAGTATAGCTACCAAAACTAACTGGCTTGTCAAAATGTCTCGACACTTCTGCAAGTTGAATACTAGAAGAAGCTGCCGTGTTATAAATACCTGACAAATTAGATTTTAATGCAGTGACAATAAAATCACTTAAATCGACATGTCGAATAAAATTAAAAACTGACTGACCAGACAAGGTCAGCGACACCCTTTCATGCGAAAGGATCTTAATCAAACTGTTTGGCTTTGCATCAGGCCCCAGCATCGCCGTTGGACGCAAAATTAAAGGGTCGTTTGCTTCATTTAGCACAATACTTTCAGACATAAGCTTAGAAACTGCATAAATATTCGAAGTATCTTTAAGATGTATCACTTCATCTTCATGATGGGCATAGCTATCCTTTGGATAGACATCCACACTCGAAATAAAAATAAAACGCTTATGCGGAATAGTGGTTAAACGCTGCGTTAAAAACAGCGTATCGTTTAGATAAGCATACAGTTGCGATGTATCAATAATAGGCTTGGTGTTAAAAGCAGCGTGGATGATGACATCATACGGCTCAGCTTTTGCATTTGCCGCAATCTCTGCGGCAGTAGTTTTTCGTGAGTATGTAGTCGCATTAAAGCGTTCTACGCAATGTTTGCCAAACCCACTCGATGCGCCCGTAACCAGTACCTTTCCCAATCCATCATGCATTAAAATGGTCCTTTAAATGCATCAATCTCGGTTTTTGCATCAGCTTCTGGTGCCCATACTTGACCTTGACCTTTTACCATCTCATACACTTTTGAAGAAATCGTACGGCTATTTGGATAAAATTCATTTTCAAGCGGTCTAGTTGTCGGACATGTGGTAAAGGCAAAACCCATTCTCGCCATCTCCGGTACTTTTTCCCCACTCTTCCTGCAAATTTCATAAACTTGGGTCAATATTTCACTACTAGCACCACAAGTGAGCCAGGCATTATCGACAATTAATAATTTTCCAGTTTTTCTCACTGACTGCATAATAGTTTCCATATCAAGCGGCCACAATGAAATTGGATCGATAATTTCAGCGAAAATACCAATTTTTTCTAAATGCTTTCTTGCACGTAATGCTTCCATCACCATGTGAGAAATAGCAACGATTGTTACATCATCACCTTCTTGCAACACCCGTGCTTTACCGAATGGCACTTCGTACGATTGATAAGGTACATATCCATCAACGGAATAAAGCAACCGATGCTCAATAAAAATAACCGGGTTATTGTCGCGAATCGCTGCAATCATGCAACCTTTAGCATCATTTGCATTAGAAGGCGCTACCACTTTTAAACCTGGAATATGCATAAAAAGTGATTGTAATGCTTGTGAATGCTGGCCGCCTTGACCCCATGATCGGCCAATCATGGTACGAACGACTAATGGCACTTTCACTTGACCGTTATACATGTAATGCGCTTTCGCACCCATGTTGATCAACTGATTCATGCATAGCAACATAAAATCCATACGGATGTGCACGTGAATAGGACGATAACCTGCCATCGCCGCACCAATTGCAACACCGGTCATTGCATCTTCTGATAAAGGTGTATTAAAAACACGTTCTCTACCAAATTTTTCTTGCAAGCCAACTGTAGAACCTTGAATACCTTTATGGTCATCGACATCCAATCCAAATATAAACACACTTGGATCGCGTTCCATTTCTTGTTCAAACGCTTCTCTTAATGCATCCACATATCGAATTAGACGCACGCCTTCTTGTACTTCAACACTTTCCTTTAATGCGCTAGTTTGCATAGACATTGCGATATAACTCCGAGGCTGCAGGATATGGGCTGCTTTCTGCAAATGCTTCAGCATCTGCAATTTCAGCGGTGATTTCATTATCAATCTGTGTACGTACTGCCTGATCTAACATAGCAGCCAACCGTGCGATTTGATCATTCTCTTTCCATGCACGATATTCATTCAAATCACGATAATTATCTTTGTGATCATCTAATGGACCAACATGTTCTAACCAACGATAGGTGGCACACTCAATGAAAACAGGCCCGCTTTGTTTGTTACGAATTTTCTCTGCGGCATTTGAGATCGTATCTCTGACAGTAAAAACATCCGCATCTTTAATTTGGTGCGTTTCCAAGCCATATGTTTCCATACGCTCACACAGTCTTTCAGTTGCCCAACGTTTTTCAAGTGGCGTATGAATAGCCAATCGATTATTTTCGCAAACAAAGATAATAGGTAATTGATGAAGCGCGGCAAAATTGATCGATTCATAAAAACAACCTTCTTCGGTACCGCCGTCACCAAACACAGAGACGACCACGCGTTGTTTTTGCGCATTTCTTGCATTCATTTGCAATGCAAGCGCATACCCTGTCGCAACAGGAATAGTGGTACCAACGACTGCAGATGCACCTAAAACACCATGTGGCATATCGACTAAATGCATGGAGCCTGCTTTACCGCCAGCGCAGCCAGTACTTTTACCGTACAATTCAGCCATCATTTGATTTAAGTCGCCACCTTTAGCAATATAAGTTGCGTGACAACGATATGTGTTGGAAACAATATCATCATTTTCGAGCGGATCGCATATTCCAACAGCAATTGATTCTTGACCAACGGATAAATGTACGGGACTTTTAATTGCATCAGTGTGATAAATTTCAGCAAGTCGTAATTCGAAACGACGAATTAATGCCATTTTTTTATATAAGCGAGCGATAAGCTCTGGATTATGAATCATTCTGGCTTCCTTTCTATAGACCTTGGAAATCTATAAAAAAAATGCGTTAATATCAAGCTAATTCAATAAGGAATCTCATTAGTTATGATAAACGGCAAAACAATTCTTGTTACAGGGAGTTCGGGGTTAGTTGGCAGCTCACTTGTTAGGCAATTACAATCACAAAATTATCAACTTTTAACACCAACACACAAAGAATTAGATTTATGCAATCAATTAGCCGTGATGAATTTTTTTGAAAAACATAAACCCGATTATGTTTTTCATTTAGCCGCGATCGTTGGCGGTATTCATGCCAATAACACGTATCCAGCTAAATTTATTTACGAAAACACGATGATGCATAGCAATGTCATACATGCAGCGCATGTTCATCAAGTCAAAAAAATACTTTTTCCAGGCTCTGCTTGCACTTACCCTAAATTAAGCCCGCAACCAGTAAAAGAAATTTCTTTTTTAGATGGTTTGATAGAACCCACCAACCTTGCTTATGCCGTTGCTAAAATTAATGGCGTTATCATGGCTCAAGCTTATGCAAAAGAACATCAAATGAATGTCGCAATCCCCATGCCAACGAATGCTTATGGTATTGGTGATAACTTTGACCCTAATGCCTCTCACGTCATTCCAGGTCTTATGAAACGCTTTCATGAAGCGAAGATTAACCAATTAGATGAAGTCACACTTTGGGGAAGCGGCACGCCTCTTCGGGAATTCATTTATGTCGATGATTTAGCCGATGCTTTAATCTTTTTAATGCAACAATACCACTCCACAGACCTGATCAACGTTGGCACCATGCAGGAGATTAGCATTGCAAGCCTTGCGCATGAAATTGCGAACGTAGTGGGCTTTAAAGGCAACATCCAGCTAGATACGACCAAACCAGATGGTGCGCCGCGTAAGTGTTTAGACTCAAGCCATTTATTTAGCTTAGGATGGCAACCAAAAGTAACGCTAAATGATGGTTTAGAAAAAATGTATCAACATCACTTTGCTGAAGCGTCTTACGCTAAGCAGGCAGTGAATCTTGCGTGATAGTTTGCAATAAATGCGGCAAATCCACAGTCGCGCGCAGATAATCTTCCGGCACACCAATGTCGATGAAGTAATGATCAGCAAGAAATGCGCGCGGCTTAAGTATGTTAATGTGCGGCACTAAGAAATCATTTTCGAAAGAAAAAACAGCCGGCAATGCGTAATGAGAAAATAATGAAGGACGCAGCAAATAAACGCCACCATTAATTAAACCCCCGCCTTGTTCACCTTTTTCAGTAAAACCGGTAAGCAAATCATTTTCAATTATTGCTTTGCCATACCGCGAACAATCTTGCATTTCTTTTACTGCAATCGATAACACAGCTTGTTCTGCAAGGTGTGCGTTATACATTGATCGATAATTAAGCTCTAAAAAAGTATCGCCATTTAAGACAAACACCGGCTCATCAAGAGGCATTTTTTGTAATGCATACTGAATTGCACCGCCTGTTCCGAGCGGTTTTTCTTCTACCGCATATTCAATTTGTATGCCTTGATAAGACGATTGAAAATATTGCTCGATTTTTTCGCGCATATGATAAACAGATAAAACAACCTTTGTCACACCTTGCCCTTGCAAATATTGTAATAAATAAGCCAAAAATGGCTTATCTAAAATAGGTGCCATGGGTTTTGGTACATCAGAAATCATAGAACGTAGACGTGTACCCATGCCACCTGCAAGAATGATGGCTTTCATTTATGCGCTCATCATTTGCGATTGTTTTAGTGGGTCATATTCCGCACCAAATAATTCATCTTCAATCAATGCGCAAATAATGTGACCAAAGGTAATATGGCATTCTTGAATTTTTGGCGTCTCAGTGGATGGAATACTTAAAAGTAGATCAGACGACTCACTCATTGACGCAGTGTGTGCGCCACAAAAACCGATGACTTTCATTTCTCGTTCTTTAGCAGCACGCATTGCCTTTAAAATATTAGGTGATTTACCACTGGTTGAAATGGCGATTAAGACATCACCAGGCTGACCCAATGCTTCTACTTGTCTTGAAAATAAATTTTCAAAAGAATAATCATTACCGATTGCTGTTAAAGCAGAGGTATCAGTGGTCAATGCAATAGCGGGCAACCCAGGACGATTAAAGCGTAAACGGCTCACCAATTCCGCGGCTAAATGTTGACAATCCGCCGCACTACCACCGTTACCAATTAGTAAAATTTTGTTTTTGCGCCTTAGAGCATTGATGCAGACACCACCCATTTCGATGACATTTTTTTGCAATCCATGATCATCACGAATAGTTGTGAGTAATTGGATGAGTTTAGTTATTTCCTTGTTGATCAATGTATGCATACTAGCTCCTTCTGTATTTCCATTTATCTCACCAAACAATTTTCCTGTTGACCCACTCTTTCACGCCAGTATTCAAGTAAATCCTTCATGGTTTTCTCAAAACTAATCTCTGGCTTCCAGCCTGTATGTTTCTCAAATTTTGTCGTATCTGGCACCTGCAAATCTGCATCAATAGGACGCAAACGCGCAGGATCAGTTTCAACTTTAATGCGATTTTTTTCTGGAGATTGTGCGATTAAATAATCCAATAATTCGCCAATGGTGCAACTATAAGTACCGCCAATGTTGTAATATTCGCCCGCTACTGGATTGTGGGTGACCAACATATAATAGGCACGCACCGCATCACGTACATCAGCAATGGTACGCAAAGAATTCAAATTACCCACTTTCACTACTGGTGGAATAATCCCTGCTTCAATTAAGGCAATTTGCTTAGCGAAAGTAGATTCAGCAAAAACATCACCACGTCTTGGGCCAGTATGAGTGAACATACGCGTGGTCATAACGGTCATTTGGTAGGCTTCTGCATAATAACGGCCAATTAAATCGGTGCCCACTTTTGAAATAGCGTAAGGTGAAGCTGGATGAAAAGTGCATTCTTCATCAATTGGAATTTTTTCTTTAGGCACACGACCAAACACTTCAGATGATGCGCAAATGTGAACCACAGCATCCTTTTTGTATTGACGCAGCGCTTCAAGCACCCGCGAGGTACCTTGAATATTCGTTTCATAGGTATCAAGAGGTGCTGTAAAACTCGTTTGCGGAAAACTTTGCGCTGCCAAATGAAAAACATAATCTGGCATGGATTCGCGCACGACATGATCAATTGATGAGGAGTCTCGTAAATCACCATATACTAAACGGATACGCGATTTTTTATTAATTAGCGGAAGTAAATGTGAAATATTATCTAATGGGCTACGCCATCTGCAAAGTCCAACAATATCCCAATCAGTGTTTGCTAATACAAAATCGGCGAGGTGCGAACCCACCATCCCTGTGATACCGGTAATTAACGCGGACTTTTTAGACATATTTCCTAGCCTCAAATAGACGATTACTGTATATTAAATGCAACCAATGTCAATATTAAAAACCACATGAAAATTCTTTTGATTACCGATAATCACTCTTTAATTGGCGGAGCAGAACGTTCGTTTTTTGATTTAAAATCAAGATTACAACAAAAAGCCGATTTGCAAGTTTACTCACTCGGTTATGGACAAAAAGAAGAAAATGGAAATGATTATGTGATTTTGAAAGCCCCACGCTCAAATCTTGCCAAACTATGGTGGCGCCTTTGTTTTCATCCATTTTTATTTATCAAGCTAAGAAAGCATTTAAAACGCATACAACCTGATGTCATTCACTTACATACTTGCAAATATTACACACCCACTTTATTTTTCACTATTAAAGATTATCCAGTCATTCATACCACGCACGACTTCAGCGCGATTTGTCCCACTGCGCAAAATATCCATCGAGATCTGAGTCCATGTACGAAAGGGTTTAATTGGCGTTGTTTTTTTAAACATCATGTTAAACATCACTTATTCACTTACTTAATTTTAGTACACTTATTCCATCGTACTAAAAAATATTTAAAACGTACAATTGATGCTTTTACTGCGCCCTCCCCGTTTTTGGCAGGCTATCTAGAAAAAAATAATTTTCAACCGGTAAGCTACATTCCCCCGTTTCATCCAGCTACCCAACAATTACCAATCAATCAAATTAAGCCTTTGCATTTCTTATTCGCAGGCACGCTAGGCCATCACAAAGGTGTGCACATTTTATTAGATGAATTTGCAATCGCCTGCAAAGTTAATCCAGGATTAAAATTATTTATCGCCGGTGAAGGGCCACTAAAAAACACCTTACAACAGCAAGCAGAGCGCTTACAAATCGTAAATAATGTCATTTTTACTGGATGGCAATCATCACTTAAAAATCTTATCGCTCAATCTATTGCCGTGATTTTTCCAAGCATTGGGCTTGAAGCATTTGGACTTAGCATGACTGAAGCCATGCAAAGTGGTCGCGCTGTCATTGGCGCTAATCGCGGTACAATTTCTTGGTTGGTAAAAGACAATGAAACTGGCTTACTATTTGATCCTTGCAAATCAGGCAATCTTGCTAAAAAAATTCTAGCACTTGCCAACAACCGCGAACTCGCAGAGCAGTTAGGCAAGCAAGCATTGCAAGACATGGAACAGCGTTTTGATAATGATTACACCTTACAAAAACTATTAACGCTTTATCAAAAATATGCACTTAAAGCGTAAATATTACACACTCATTCTTGCTCTTACTAAATGCAACATTTTCACAATTGTAACTGTTGTCTCAGCTTTATTTAATGTATAAAAATGTAACCCTGGCACCCCTTCTTTCAATAATCGATTACAAAGACTATATACCACCTCAACACCAAATGATTGAATTGAATCCATATCATCACCATATGAAGCAAGCCGCTTTCTAATCCAAAGAGGAATCTCTGCACCGCAATTATCAGAGAAACGTGCCAAACGTGTAAATTGCGTTATTGGCATAATACCAGGCACAATCGGTTTGTGAATGCCATAGCGCGCGCATTCATCACGTAGATAGCAGTATGAGTCGGGATTAAAAAAATACTGGGTGATTGCACTATTTGCGCCAGCTTCAAATTTACGCTTCAAATTGAGCACATCATCAATGGGGCTTGTTGCTTGCGGATGAATCTCAGGATAAGCTGCAACATCAATATGAAAATGATCGCCTGTCACTTCACGAATCAAAGCAATTAAATCACTCGCATAACGAAAATCGCCAGCTTGAACCATGCCCGATGGTAAATCACCACGTAATGCAACGATTCTTTTCACATTCATTTTTTTGTAAGTATGCAGCATATCCACCAACTCTTGCCTCGTTCCGCCAATACAAGAAAGATGCGGCACAATCATGGTGTCAGTTTTTTGCTGTAAAATTTTAACAGTTTCAAGGGTGCCACCGACAGTTGAACCACCCGCACCAAAGGTAACGGAGAAAAATTCTGGGTGTAAAGCTGAGAGCGCACTCGCAGAGCGCAGTAAATTACTTGCACCTTCTTCAGTCTTTGGTGGGAAAAACTCAAAGCTGATGCTGATATTTGATTTCGTGTCCATGTTATAAGTCCTTTTGTATTTATCAGAGATGCATCATTCTCAGGATGACATGCTCACTTCTTCAACTAAATGTGTTGCTAACCATTTTTGCGCTTGCTTTACATCCATGCCTTTGCGTTTAGCATAATCTTTTATTTGATCTTCACCGATCTTACCGATATTAAAATATTGCGACTGAGGATGTGAAAAATAATACCCACTCACAGCAGCAGCGGGTAGCATTGCAAAACTCTCAGTCAAAATAATATCTGCGTTTTCTTCAGCATTTAAAAGCGTAAATATAGATGTTTTTTCAGTGTGGTCAGGACAAGCCGGATACCCAGGCGCCGGACGAATACCACGATATTTTTCGGCAATTAATTCTTCATTACCAAGCGTTTCATATGAAGCATACGGCCAAAACTCGCGACGTACGCGTTTATGCATATGCTCTGCAAAACTTTCAGCCAAACGATCAGCGAGAGCCTTTAGCATAATTGAATTATAATCATCGTGATTTTTTTCAAATACATCTAATTGCGTATTAATATCAAGACCAGAAGTCACCGCAAATAATCCGATGTAATCATGTACCCCGCTTTCTTTTGGTGCAATAAAGTCAGCCAAGCACATATTATACTTACCTTTCATCTTTTGTGTTTGCTGTCTTAACATATGCAGAGTAGTTTTAACTTTAGTGCGAGTTTCATCAGTATAAATTTCAATATCATCGCCAACACTATTTGCCGGGTAAAATCCAATAACCGCATTAGCACGCAACCATTTTTCTGTCACAATCTTTTTCAACAAATATTCAGCATCAGTAAATAATGATCTTGCGCTTACACCCACTATTTCATCTTGCAAAATATCGGGATAATTTCCGCTTAACTCCCACGTTGCAAAGAAAGGCGTCCAATCAATCGTATCAATCAATTCCGTTAGCGGATAATCATGAAAAACTTTTGTACCCAAAAAAGTTGGCTTCACAATTAAATCTTCTGTCCATTCTATTGGATATTTATTTTCTCTTGCCGCTTTCAATGAAATCATTTCTACTTCAGATTTCTTATGCAAGTGACGTTTACGTAAATCACTATATTCTTGGCGAATTTGTCGCACATACTCTGGATTATTCTTTTCACTCAATAATTGCGAAGCAACTGAGACTGCACGCGAGGCATCAACCACATGGATGGTGGCACCCGCTTGATAACCCGGCTCAATTTTTAACGCGGTATGCGCGCGCGAAGTAGTCGCTCCGCCAATTAAAAGCGGAATAGTAAACCCTTCACGCTCCATTTCTTTTGCAACATGGATCATTTCTTCCAAGGATGGTGTAATCAAACCGCTTAATCCAATTATATCTGCCTTTTCTAAACGCGCAGTTTCTAAAATTTTCTCACAAGGTGTCATGACACCTAAATCAATAATTTCATAACTGTTACAACGCAACACCACGCCGACAATATTTTTACCAATATCATGCACATCGCCTTTGACGGTTGCCATGACAATTTTACCTTTTGCTTTTGCCACTTTCGCATTTTTTTCTAAATATGGCTCAAGATGTGCTACCGCTTGCTTCATCACGCGCGCACTTTTGACGACTTGCGGTAAAAACATTTTACCCGCACCAAATAAATCCCCAACAATATTCATGCCATCCATTAAAGGCCCTTCGATAACATACAATGGATCGCCTAATTCAATACGTGCTTCTTCCGTATCTTCGATAATAAAATTGGTCAAACCATTTACCAAGGCATATGAAAGCCGCTCAGAAACATTTTTTTCCCGCCAACTTAAATCTTCCACTTTACTTTTAGCTTGACCTTTAACTGTGTTTGCGACTTCCAACAAACGATCAGTTGCATCTGGCCTTCGATTTAATAAAACATCTTCGACTAAAACTAATAAATCTTTAGGAATATCTTCATAAATCGCAAGACTACCTGCATTTACAATACCCATATCCATGCCCGCTTGGATCGCATGATATAAAAATGCAGCATGAATCGTTTCACGTATCGGATTATTACCACGAAATGCAAAAGAAACATTACTAACACCACCACTGACTAATGCATGCGGTAAATGTTCTTTAATGCGTTTAATGGCATTAATGAAATCAACACCATAATTATTATGTTCATCTATACCGGTTGCGACCGCAAAAATATTTGGATCAAAAATAATATCCTCAGGTGGAAAGCCAACTTTAGTCACTAACACATCATAAGAACGCTTACAAATTTCAAATTTACGTTCTTCAGTATCTGCTTGGCCTTTTTCATCAAATGCCATCACAATTACTGCAGCGCCATAATTTAAGCTTAGCTTTGCTTTTGCAATAAAAGCTTCTTCGCCATCTTTTAAACTAATTGAGTTAACAATGCCTTTACCTTGAATGCATTTTAAACCCGCTTCGATCACTGACCATTTGGAGGAATCAATCATAATCGGCACGCGCGCAATCTCAGGTTCTGCCGCAATTAAATTTAAAAATTTAACCATGGCAGCTTCAGCATCCAACATGCCTTCATCCATATTGACATCGATGATTTGCGCCCCATTAATCACTTGATCACGCGCAACATCTAAAGCCGTTGCATAATCATCATTTTTTATTAATTCAGCGAAACGCAAAGAACCGGTAACATTTGTGCGCTCACCGACATTCACAAATAAAGATTGCTCATCAATAATAACTGGCTCAAGCCCACTCAAACGCATGGCTTTAGGAATAACAGGTATTTTTCTCGGTGGAATTCCCTTAAGCATTTCTGCAAAGGTTGCAATATGTTCAGGTGTCGTACCGCAACAACCACCCACAATATTAATAAAACCGGCATCTGCAAATTCACGTAATATTTCTGCCATATGCAAAGGCGTTTCATCATATTCACCAAAGGCATTAGGTAAACCTGCGTTTGGATATACACTCACAAAAGTATCAGCAATTTTTGCAAGTTCAGCTACATAAGGACGCATTTCTTTAGGCCCCAATGCACAATTCAAACCAACACTAAATGGTTTAGCATGACGCACCGAATGCCAAAAAGCAGCCGTCGTTTGCCCTGATAAGGTTCTCCCACTTGCGTCAGTGATGGTACCAGAAATCATCACGGGCAATCTCACCCCCGTGCGCGCAAAATATTCTTCAACTGCGAAAATAGCTGCTTTACAGTTTAATGTGTCAAAAATTGTTTCTATGATAAGTAAATCGACACCGCCATCCACTAAGCCACGAACTGCGTCGGTATAACTTGCCACGAGTAAATCAAATGTCACATTGCGAAAACCAGGATCATCCACATCTGGGGAAAGAGAAGCGGTGCGATTTGTTGGCCCCAACGCTCCTATTACATAACGAGGTTGCAGAGGTGTTTTAGCATTAACTTCATTTACTATTTTTCGCGCTAATTTAGCACTTTCAAAATTAAGCTCATACGCAAGATCACTCATGTGATAGTCAGCGAGTGCAATTGAAGTTGAATTAAATGTATTCGTTTCAATAAAATCACTGCCAGCATCTAAATAAGCACGATGAATGGCTGCAATGATCTCAGGTTGCGTGATGCTTAAAAGGTCATTATTACCTTTTAGAGAAGAAGCATAATTTTGAAAACGTTTGCCGCGATAATCTTCTTCTTGTAAACGATAGGTTTGAATCATGGTACCCATGGCACCATCAAGCAGCATAATACGTTTTTTAAGGGTTACCGCAAGTGCATCAAATATTGTCATGGTGACTCCCTTCCTCGCCATTGCAAAAATACAATGACGACTTAAAAAAAAGGCGCCTAAAGGCGCCTTTCCTTAATAAATCCCAACAAGCTTACTCAACAGTCAATTGATCTTGAATTGATTGTAAAGCTTCAGTGCTTAACTTTTTGAAGCCTTTAACAAGCGTAATGTCAGCAGTTGATTTGAAGCTACCGTGTTTTTTACGATAAGCAACGATTGCTTTAGCTTTAGAAGCATTTAAACCCTTCACTTTCATTAATTCTGAAGCTGAAGCGGTGTTTAAATTAATTTTGCTTGAAGTGGTGGTGGTATCAGTATCAACTGTTTGAATAGTTGTGCTGCCATCACTGGTAGTGGTTGAATTGGTCGTTGTAACGGTATCATCAGCTAAAACTGGTGAAGCGATAGCTAATGCGGCAACAGCTGCAAGTACTGAACGATAAAATGACATTGGGAGCTCCTTCATATGAATTTTTTACTAAACACCATGTGTTCTAACCGTAACATGTTAGGTTAGAAGCAGAAGTATTCTAGCATTCAAAAAAATAAAGTATATACAGATATACCAATATTTTTGTTACACTTCATTTTAGATTTCATTACCCCACTGAAAATAGGATATTTTGACATGCGAATATTAGCGCCATCCTTAGCCAGATTACAAGTCATTGTTTTAACAGTAATTTTTTCTTTGACGAGTAGCGTGTTTGCGAATCCGGTCATTCCAGTTCCTACCCAACCTCAAGAAGCAACGATTGCTCCCACTGCCCCTAATTTAGATGCAACAGCATATATATTATTAGATGGCACGAGTGGTAAAGTTTTGGCAGAAAAAAATGCGGACATGAAAGTCGCACCCGCAAGCCTCACTAAACTCATGTCACTTTATATCATTTCAAGCGCTTTAAAAAATGGTCAAATCCATTTAGATGATAAAGTGCGCATCAGCACCAAAGCCTGGAAAACTGAAGGCTCGCGCATGTTTGTAAAAGCTGGCGATGAAGTCCCGCTTAAAGAATTAATGCAAGGCACCATTGTCGTTTCCGGTAATGATGCAACCGTTGCGCTCGCCGAACATGTGGCAGGCAGCGAAGAAACATTTGTTGCCATGATGAATGAAGCAGCAAAACGTTTAGGTATGACTAATAGCCACTTTGTTGATAGCACCGGCTTACCAAACGCAGATCATTACTCCACCGCTCATGATTTAGCCATTTTAAGCCAAGCATATATCAACCAATTCCCTGAAGATTACGGCTATTATTCTGAAAAATGGTTTACCTATAACGGTATTCGCCAACCAAACCGCAACCGTTTATTGTGGCGTTATGAATACGCTGACGGTTTAAAAACCGGCCACACCGATGATGCTGGTTATTGCTTAGTGGGCGCTGCTAAAAAAGATGGTATGCGTTTAATCAGTGTTGTCATGGGTGCACCAAATGATGGCGTCCGCACAGAAGACTCTATCCGTTTATTAACTTATGGTTTCCGTTTCTTTGAAACACATAAACTCTATAATGCTAATACCGCATTAACTCAAGCTCGTAGCTGGGGCGGTCAATTAAGTGAAATCCCATTAGGTGTCACACAAGACATGTATGTCACGGTTCCTACCGGTCAATACAAACGCGTCAGTGCTGCCGTTACTTTAAACGGTCCATTAAAAGCACCGATTGTTAAAGGTCAAACGTATGGCAACTTAAACATTATGCTCAACAATCAAGTTATCGCAACCAAACCATTAATTGCTTTAGAAGGTTCGGCACGCGGCGGCTTTATTCGTCGTACTATTGATTCAGTGAGCTATCGCTTCCACAAACTTTTCTCACGCACCACCGATGACAAAGTAAATACGGGCTAATTATGACAATTCCTCCTAATGATCAATTAATGACTTTCCCATGCGATTTCAGCATTAAAGTCTTTGGTATGGCAACGGATGAATTTGAAGCAGCGGCGCTTGCGATTGTTCATAAGCATGCGCCCAATTTATCTGGTCGCGCCTTGCAATCCAAATTAAGCGCTAATGGTAAATATAAAGCCTTAACCATTACGGTCAATGTTGAGTCACGCGAGCAGTTAGACCAAATTTATCGTGATTTGACAGCTTCACCGCAAATCCTCATGGCACTATGAAACAAGATATTCTTTCCGTTCGTTACTTTAAGCAAAGACCCTATATTCCTACTTGGCACGCCATGCGTGCCTTTACGGAAACACGCACGGATGACACATTAGATGAAGTATGGCTATTAGAACATGACCCGGTTTTCACCCAAGGTCAAAACGGCAAAGAAGAACACATATTAAATCCAGGCCAAATACCTATCGTTAAAACGGATCGCGGCGGTCAAGTCACCTATCATGGCCCAGGCCAACTGATGCTTTACGCATTAATCGATATTAAACGTCGCAAAATGACGATTCGTGATTTTGTTTGCTGCATGGAAAAAGCTGTCATCGCTTTTTTAAAATCGTTAGACATTGAAGCTTATGGAAAACGTGATGCGCCCGGTGTTTACTTGAAAGGAACAAACGACATTGAAGAAAAAATATGCTCAATTGGTTTGCGCATTAAACGCGGCTCGTCTTATCATGGCATAGCATTTAATGTGGCGATGGACTTAGAACCGTTTAACCGTATCAACCCTTGCGGGTTCAGTGGATTAAAAATGACACAATTAAAACAATTAGCCCCTCATTTTCCCGCTGATATCAAACAAGCTGGTTTAGAATTAACGAAATATTTAAGCAAAGAATTAGGATATACTACCCATCATTTTTTTGATGAGCTGAATTAAAAAGAGGCAAGGTAATGACTACGCTTGAACCAACTGACAAATCAAAACAACGCGGCAAAGAAAAATTAGCGCGTATCCCTGTTAAAATTGTACCAAGCGAACCTTTGCGCAAACCTGACTGGATCCGCGTTAAAATTCCAGCCTCGCCAAAAGTCCAAGAATTGAAGAAATTATTACGTGACAATAATTTAGTCACTGTTTGCGAAGAAGCTTCCTGCCCTAATTTGCCAGAATGCTTCACGCATGGCACTGCGACCTTTATGATCATGGGTGATAAATGCACACGTCGTTGCAGTTTTTGCGATGTCGCACATGGCAGACCCGATCCTTTAGATGAAAAAGAACCAGAGCATTTAGGTGACACCATTGCCAAAATGGGCCTTAAATATGTTGTCGTTACCTCGGTAGATCGCGATGATTTAAAAGATGGTGGCGCCGCCCATTTTACTAGTTGTATTCATGCCATTCGCGCTAAAAGTCCAAATATTAAAATTGAGATTTTAGTTCCAGATTATCGCGGACGCATGGAACTTGCTTTACAAATCACCGGTGATTCGCTCCCGGATGTATTTAATCACAACATTGAAACTGTACCACGCTTATATAAAGCCGCGCGTCCAGGTTCTGATTACGCGCATTCACTCCAACTATTAAAAGAATTTAAAAAGCGTTATCCACACATACCAACCAAATCCGGCATCATGCTTGGCCTTGGTGAAACCAATGAAGAAACCATTCAAACATTAAAAGATCTTCGTGCTCACGATGTAGACATGGTAACCTTAGGTCAATACCTGCAACCAAGTCGTTATCATATGCCGGTTGCACGTTTTGTAACGCCTGATGAATTTAAAGAATTTAGTGAGATTGGAAAAGCGTTAGGGTTTAGTAATATTGCAAGTGGCCCGTTAGTGCGTTCATCCTATCACGCGGATAAACAAGCAGCAGGAGAAGAAGTTAATTAATGTCTGATATTGTTGCCTCTCTGATTGAGACATTAAATACCCACCCAGAATTGGGTGGTATTATTACTTTCATTATCTCAGCTGGCGAATCAGTCGCCATTATTGGCACAATCGTTCCAGGCTCAATCACAATGACTGCAATTGGTGCGCTAGCAGGTGCTGGCATCATACCCCTTTGGAGCACACTCTTTTGGGCAACATTAGGTGCAATTGTTGGCGATGGCATTAGCTATTGGATTGGTCATCACTTTAAAGATCGCTTACACCGCGTATGGCCATTTAGAAAACATCCTGCATTACTTAAAACTGGCGAAGTGTTTTTTCACAAACACGGCGGCATGAGCGTATTTATCGGTCGCTTTGTCGGACCCGTGCGCGCCCTAGTTCCACTTGTTGCAGGTATGCTTGGCATGCGCCCACTCATATTTTATTTAGCAAATATCACCTCTGCGATTCTTTGGGCGCCGTTTTATATGCTACCTGGTATCTTATTAGGTGCTGCATCCTTAGAGTTACCGCCTGATATTGCAATGCATGTGATCATGGTCTTAATCTTCATTGTATTACTCACCTTACTTTTCCTATGGTTTTTATATAAAACTTTCCAACTCATTCACTTGCAAACGGATCAACTAAAAAACCACATTTGGCGTAAATTAAAAAAATCGCGTTACTTCTCAGTTGCAACCGTTATCTTAAAGCACCATGACACGCGCAAAACCCATGGCCAATTGCGACTTGCGTTATTTTTCATTTTAACTTCCCTTGTATTTCTTGCCGTACTTGCTTACTCCAAGTGGAATGGCGCGGCAAATATAATGATTAACGAAGTCTTCTATCATTTTGCACGTGGCGTGCGCTCTGATTATCTTGATTACATCATGCGTAACATTACCTTATTTGGTCAAAAAGACGTGGTATTACCAGCCGTATTAATCGTGTGTGTGTACTTCCTGTATTCCAAACGTTTTTGGACAGCACTCCATGTTTTACTGTTAGGGGTTTTAGGGGCAGGCGCGATTTTCGTTATTAAAAATGTGGTGCAATCGACGCGTCCATGGGGAATTACCAATGCCTCTGACAATTTTTCTTTCCCTAGTGGTCATACAACGCTTGCCACACTCGCTTTTGTAGGTCTCGCCTTTTTAATTGCCGCATCTTTTCATCCAAAACGACGTTTTCCGTTTTACATTACCGCAATGCTTCTTGCGATCACAGTTGGCATGTCTCGCATTTATTTAGGTGCGCATTGGTTTACTGATGTTTTAGCTGGCTGGTTTTTAAGTTTAGCGATTTTGATTGTGGTGATTATTTCTTTCCGTCGTCGTGAAGAAAAATTAGTGAATCCATTGGGCACCTTTCTCGTAAGCATCCTGGCACTTGCTTTCACTTTCTCGGTTTATCATTACACTCATCGTGAACAATTTAATACCTCATATACACAACTAGATTGGCCACGAGTTGAAATCACCAAAAATGACTGGTGGGACAAAAAAAATTCGATTCCCAATTACCGGGTCAGTTTATTTGGTTTCCCTTCTCAACGGATTAATATCGAATGGATTGGTAACTTAGAAGATATTAAGAAAATCTTACTGAAACAAGGTTGGGAAAACCCACCAGAACGTAATTGGATCACAAGCTTACACCGCATTGCAGATATTAGCAGCGCGCAATATTTACCTTTAGTTTCACCCCAATATTTAGACAAACAACCGTCATTAATTTTAACGCGCGAAATTAATAACTCGAAAGATCCAGAGAAAAAACACTTAGTCGTTTTAAGACTCTGGGATTCACACCGTATTATTGCAGAAACTAAGCAGCCACTATGGGTTGGTGTTGTTGGCATTGTGCCTCGCACTTATAGTTGGCTCTCACGTAAACATCCCGTTGATGTGAGTGGTGAACCTGGCGCCATTTTCCCAGTCAAATTGCCAAAGCAATCTTTAGAGTGGAAAACAATTAGCATTGAACGTACTTATCACAATAATAAAACCAGTACGCAAACCATTATTTTAATTCGTGACAAAAAAGGATCTTCGAATGTTAAGCGCTCTAACTGATCTTGCTCTTTTTGCCTCAAAAACTTTTATTCTTTTTATTTTCATTGTTGGCATCTTATTAGTAATCGCCATTTTACTTGCCAAGAGTAAAGGCCCAAGCAGTAAAGGCCGTTTAAAAATTAAAAGTTTGAATAAAAAATATGAAGAGCAATCAGAATTATTACTGCAGGAAATGCTTAGCAAAAAAGAATTAAAGAAATATTACAAAGATAAAAAAGCGGCAGAAAAAGCAAAACCTACCGAAGATAGAAAAAATGTTTTTGTATTAAATTTTCAAGGTGATATCAAAGCATCTCAAGTTGATAGTTTTGCAGAAACAATTACCGCAGTGCTAAATATCGCAAGCACTAAAGATGAAATTGTTTTACGTCTTGAAAATGCTGGTGGTTATGTGCATACACACGGTCTTGCAAGCGCTGAATTAATGCGTATTCGTGCTAAAAATATTCCACTTACCATTGCAATTGATAAAGTCGCGGCAAGCGGTGGTTATTTAATGGCATGTGTGGGTAATAAAATTTTAGCAGCACCTTACGCCATCCTTGGTTCAATTGGTGTTGTGATTCAAATGCCTAATTTTCACCGTTTATTAAAAGACAAGCATGTTGATTTTGTACAATTAACAGCAGGTGAATATAAACGCACGGTCACGATGTTTGGTGAAAACACTGAAGCTGGTAAAGAAAAATTAAAAGAAGAAATCAACGAAGTACATGAATTATTTAAGCAAACTATTGTTAATCATCGTCCGCAAATTGATATTGCAAAAGTCGCGACCGGTGAACACTGGTTAGGACAACAAGCACTGCACTTAAATTTAGTAGATGAAATTAAAACGAGCGAAGCTTACTTAAACGAACAAAAAAATAACGCTAACCTCTATGAAATTTGCTACGAAGTTAAAAAGCCACTCTTGGGGAAACTACTAGCTCAAACAGCTAATTTCCGCGAAAAATGGTTTGGTAGTGCATTTTACAAGTAAACGTTTTTGAGTGAAAACAATCTGATATCATGTACTAAAAATAGCCTAGGGTTGCTCCCAATATCTGCTTTTTAGCGGAAATGTTAAATTATCCTCATACCATAACAACAAATGAGGAGCTTCAAAATGCGTACTTCAAAATCATCATCAACAAAAACACGTGCTGCTAGCGGTAAAATCTTAACTACACATATCCGTAAATTACGTAAAACCATTAGCGCTTTAACGAGCTCTAAAACCCCAGCTCGTGCAGAAGTTGCTGCAAAACGCTTACAAACCATTTTAACTGGTTTCCGTACTCGCGTTAAGAAATTGGCAAAATCATCAAACGGTTCAAGACACTAATAATAAAAATAATAAGTGATTTCCGGACGAAATCATAAATTAATAATAATAAAGTCTGTTCCACCGTTGATGCTTAGCCACTCCTCTTTTGCCAGCAAAATCTGACAGAAGAGGCCTAACACCAAACGCCGCTCTTGCGGCGTTTTTTTTGTTTTTCGTTCGTGTGCGGGTGTCTGTGTCGCTGGTGCTCTGTTAGGTTAAGGCCAATGGCTCGTCGCCCTACGGGCTCCTGCGCTTTATTTGGCCTTAACCTAACAGAGCACCAGCGACACAGACACCCGCACAGTCATGAAAAATCGAGAATAATGACACCACCTGCTGCCTATGCTAACTTCTCAATTAACACTTTAAGGATAAAGAACAACGACATGGAACAACTCGAACTTTATGTCTTACTATTAGCCATTATCGCGACCGTCGGTACACTGTTTAGGAATTCCTTCGTACCCACCTCACTTATTTTAGTCATAGTCGGGATGATTTTAAGCTTCATCCCCCACTTCCCAGATTTCTCTATTAACCCTGACGTTATATTTAACATTTTTTTGCCATTATTACTTTACGAGGCAAGTTCTTACTCAACCTCATGGGGTGAAATCAAAAGTACGCTTAGACCTATTCTGCTTCTCTCTATAGGGCATGTAATTTTCATCACAGCGTTAGTTGGGGTTACTATCCATTACTTCATACCTGATTTTGGATGGGCCTTAGCATTCGCATTAGGGGCGATTATATCGCCGCCTGATGATGTGGCGATTATTGCAATTGCTGAAAAAGTGCGCATGCCTAGCCGGGTGATTACCATTCTTAAAGGCGAAGCGATGTTTAATGATGCAACTGCTCTTATTATTTTTAGAGTGGCATTGATTGCGGCATTAACTAACCAATTCTCTTTAATTGATTCAATTTTTGACTTTTTTGTAATTGTCATCTGCGAAACAGCTTATGGGTATGTGCTATCTACGGTGATTGGCACTATTCGCATGAAAGTACATGATGCATCGTTACAAATGCTTATTTCCATTTTAACGCCGTTTTTAGCTTACTTACCTGCGGCAAAATTAGGTGGTTCTGGTGTGGTTGCAACAATTGCCACTGGCTTATTCATTGCCAATAATTACTGGGAACGCTATCCACCTGATGTACGTTTAGCGGCTCGTTCTATTTGGAATACGTTAGGCTTTGGTGTGCAAAGTCTTCTGTTTTTACTAGTGGGTTTAAACTTTAATGATGTACTAAAAGAAAACTCCTATATCCCATGGCACAATTTATTGCTTTATAGCGTTGCTGTGATTGTTGTGGTCATCGTTGGTCGTTTTATCTGGTGTTTTCCAAGTGCATATATTCCGCGCTGGCTATTTAAATCGATTCGGGACAAAGAACCTGCTTTACCATGGCAATATCCTTTTGTCATTTCATGGGCGGGAATGCGTGGTGGTATTTCACTTGCTGCAGCATTAGCGGTACCTGCTCACACAATTATCATTGATGGCATGCATCCGCGTGATTTATTAGTGTTCTTAGTATTTAGTGTGATTATCGCAACCCTTTTAATTCAAGGGTTATCTTTACCTTGGATATTAAAAGTGATTGGTATTCCAAAATATGGCAAAAAAGAAGAGGCGGAGGAAGAACAAGCAGAACTGATGACAAGACGCGCGATGACTTCAGCCGTATTAAAATGGTTATCTGAATATTCCATCCAAGTTAAAAATGATCAATCACTGGTACAAGAAATTAAGTTAAAAATGCATGAATATTCAGTTAAAGAAGAGCACTTACATGATCGTATGAAAGCTAACTTGATTGATGAATACAGCTTTGAGGCTGCACGCCTTAAAGATAAGAAATTTCTTTTAGGGCAAATTATAAATATTGAACGTCATGAATTATCACGTTGCTTTAAAAACGGGGAAATAAGTCACGCGGTGAAATATAAACTAGAGCAACAGTTGGATTTATTGGCGAAGCACTTAGAAGATATTTAAAAAAAAGGGAGCGTAAGCTCCCTTTTTAATTACCACCATCTACTCATCGACTTATTTTTCTTTCTTTATTAACACGCGCCTCTTTCGCATCACTTGCAATTTGCGCTTTTATACGCTTTGATAATAATGATTGCATGGATTTTGAAAAAGAAGCGCCTGTCACGCCGATTTGAGAATGATTTAATTTTATCGATTTTAAAAACTTATCTAACTTTGTGAAAAAGCTCTTTCCAGCACCATCTCTTCTTTTGTTTAACATCGGTGTTTGTTTACGCACAAAATCAGCAAACACATCTAATTTTGTGGTATCACTTAAAATCTTACCTTTGCCATTGGTGTTGGTATCGCCCAACATGCCTTTCATGGCAATTAATACACCAAATTTATCCACTAACACTTTATGTTGTTTGTGAAATTGATCCGTGACTTTGATGCGTTGATCAATTAATTTTTTTAGTACAAGAGGTGGCAAACCAATATCCACACGCGCAAATTCGCCTAAGAATTTAATATGCGAATCATCGAGTGCCGCCAAATAAGCAGCGAGTGATTTTTTAGCAGTACGGCTGGTTTCAATGGCTTTAATCCACGAGTTAATTATTTCTAATTGTTTTTTATTGATAGCGAGTGCATGATGTGGCGCTTTCTGATCTGCTTTAATCTTGGATTTTTTAACCTTACTGTGAATGACTTTAATATTTGCCATCGCAGTATCACGCAACTTCAACGCTTCTTTTAACATAATATCATTAGCAGCCTTGATGCCTGCATCATTTAAATGATCTAAATAACGTTCTGTTTCTTTAGCAGCTTTTTTAATTAAAACTTTATCCCCTGCTTCTCTTGCTTTGTTATCCGCTTTGATTGCAGAAGCTTTATCGCTATGGATTTTTTCTAATTCAGCAACATGTGCTTTTCTATCAGCAACATTTTTATTGGCTGATTTAGAACCAAACAATCTGCTAAAGAAATTAGGCATGACACTCCTCCGTTTTGTTATTTTTTTAATTCCATACTTATACTAATTATTATACAGAATAATGACTTCTGATTGTCACTGAGGTTCTTAGGGTAATTACGACTTGTATTGAAATAGGCGTGAAGAATGAATGACTTAATTTTTTCTTATTTTATACCCTTGATTGATAGGCTGTTTTTCTATTAATTTCATTTTTATTTTTTTGATCGAGGTTTATATCTTGATTCATCTGAGCTAACTATATCTCTTTCTGTTGGTTTATCATTATTTTCTGTTTTTAAAGTACGACTCAATGAACTTCCAGGCTCTTTATCTAATGAAGCTTTGATACCTGAACTTTTTTCCATCCCCACTGTCACATCTTGATAAGTAGTACTGCCTGAAGAAACAATAGCTTTAACTTTTAATGAAGCCTTTCCCTTATATAAACATAGCGCAGCAGCAATCAACATAACCCCACTGATTGCAGCAAATACAGAGCCAGTAATTAAGCCGGGAATTCCCAAGAATAGAATACAAGGCACAGAAATTGCGGCAGCGGCTATACTTAACGCAATAAAAATTCCGGCTTTTTTATATGGATGGGTAATATTAGTAGATGAAGGAGTCTGCTGCTTGGGACTAATAGATTTAGGTGCATCCTGCATAATGGGAGGCATATTTATTTGCTTTTTGCTTTGCGGTGCAGGAGAAACTACTACATCCTCATTGTTTGTTATTGATGCGGCAGTAGGATTAGAATGATCGCTAATACTTTCTGCAGGCACTGATATTTTTATATCTAGCTTTTCATCATCCTTTTCATCCTCAATGTTATCAGGATAAGAAACCTGGGTGGAAAAGATATTTGTAAAAGAGGCTTTTAACTTATCATCTGTCTTAAGGAGTAAAAAATCTTTGAACCCTTCATTTCTTTCTCTTTGAGATGATCCGTTATGCGTCATTAAAAAATGACTATTGTTAATCTCCGTATATAAATTCAGTATTGTTTTAGATTGTTCTGAAGAAATATCAGGCATTTTATTGACAATTTTAATTGCACTCATCAATTGATCTGCCTCATATACATCTTTCAAATGACCATGCAAGCGATTTACTTCTGCTTCAAAATCACTAGTATTATTTTTAGCAAATAAATCAGGTAACTTTGCAATTTTTTCTTCAATGAATTTAATTGCTGCAGGTCTAGCTATTGCCCAATTAGCAGCATCCCATTGTTTATTGATATATGCCAAACGCTTGCGCAAATCTTTCTGCGTTTCTTCAGGGCTTCTACTTTTCATAATAAACAATGCTCCTATATACTTTGCTGATATGTCTTTTTTCTATCTTGTACTTTTTCAAGCGATTCTAATGTTTTCCAATATTCATTGCTAACGCTATCATTTTTATCTTTCAGCATTAAATAGGAATTTCTTGCATGGTAAGCAACCTGATTAAGTTTTGACTCATTATTATCTTTAGAATTTAAAATATTAATCACAATCACTACTGCTGCAATTTTATCTTTTATTTTTTTTAATTCTTTTTCTTTTTTCGAGTTTGTATGAATTTTACCGCTTAAATCTTTCGATACTCCTAATACATGATTGCTCAATTGATTAACCCGCTTTAAACGTGCATCTCTTTCTGGAGAAGCCAATATTTGGGTAAAATTATCTAAACTGCTAGGGGCTTTTTTAATTGCAGCATTCACGCATTTTATTTCATCATTTACCAATTTAATAAATTCTGCGCACTCTGCTATTTTTTTCTTATCTTTTAATTCCGCTTTCTTTTCATAAGCCAATTCAAGATATAGATTTAAATCAAACAATTTCATTTCACCAATTAAATAGGTGCGATATTGCTCTGTTTGCAATTCAATTACCTGAATGGGGTTATTATCTACATTTTCATGATGCGTTCTGAAAAATTGCTTCATGGCAAACACCCTCTTATTTTTATTCTTTCTATTATTATAACACTGATACCAAATTATGATCTTAAGAGAATATTATTAGCTATAATTTAATGGCTTACATAATTAATAGCCTAGCCCTTGCATATCTACCTATGAGTAGGTAGACTACCCGCCATGACTAAAACCAATGTTCAAGACAATATTTTAGATATCGCTGAAAACCTGATTCAAACGCAAGGGTATAATGCGTTTAGTTTTCGCGATATTGCAGCAGCTGCTGGGATTAAAACCTCCAGCATCCATTACTACTTCCCTGCCAAAGCCGATTTAGGTAAAGCAGTGGTAACAAGGCATATAGAAATACTCCATACAGAACTTATCAAACTATTAGAAAATAAAGCTATCAGTTATAAGAAAAAAATAAACTTATTCTTAGATAGCATCATTACCAATACATATGGTGATAATAAAAAAATGTGTTTAGGCGGTATGCTCGCTTCAGATGTATTAACTCTACCTGAAAGCATACAGCTAGAAGTGCGCGCATTTTTTAATCGTCTTCAAAAGTGGTTAGAACAATTACTGACTCAAGGAAAGACGGCAGGTGATTTCCATTTTACCGGCACCGCAAAAAAAGAAGCTGAATTTATCTTAGCTTTATTAGAAGGCTCGTTATTATTAGCAAGATTATTTCAGGATGAAGGAAGGCTACATTTAGCACGGAAGCAAATTGAGGCACATTTATTTTAGATGTGTTTTTTTCACTAACTTATCTATCTACTAGTAGATAGATATATACATTAAAGGAAACAACCCATGCACAATCAACCAACAGTAGGCTTATTAGTTCGCTTAGAATGCAATCCCGGTAAAGAAACAGAGGTCGAACATTTTTTAAAAAGTGGGCTCGCTCTTGTTCAAGAAGAACAGGAAACGCCTATTTGGTTTGCCATTCGCCTCAGTCCTTCTACCTTTGGCATATTCGATGCTTTTACTCATGAAGAAGGACGCAATGCACATTTAGCTGGCAAAGTAGCAGAAGCGCTTTTTGCTAAAGCGCCGGAGCTTTTTTCCAAACCACCTGCTGTTGAGCAATTAGATGTTTTGGCAGCGAAATTACCTGGCTAATACAGGCTACACTCATCGAGTACGGTTTTACCTGTTATAACGGGTAAAACTCACTTTATGGCTAAACTGCCATATTTACATTTTATGGCTGTTTAGCCATATCTTGACTTTATGGCTCTTTCGCCATAAAATGTATAAATAGAGGGAGATAGAAATGAAATTACTCATACATTCACCAAAATCTCTAGGAAGCGCTGTCAAACGTCAACGTAAATTAAAAAAGTTGTCGCAAACGGAAGCTGGAAAGCCGTTTAATCTTGATCAGCCCACTCTATCTGATATTGAAAAAGGAATACCTGGCACACGCCTCGAAACCATATTTCGTGCCTTAGCAGCGCTCGATCTTGAAATGATTATTCAATCCAAAATACCAAGTAGTAAAAATAAGGATGAGTGGTAATGAAAAATAAAAGCTCACAGAATCTTTATGTATACATGAATGGTATTTTGATAGGAACATTATTACGCGAACCCAGCAATCAATTAGTTTTTACTTATGACGAAAACTGGTTAACTCACGAAAATACACGTCCGATTAGTTTATCAATGCCACTAACAGAGATACCTTACAGGGGTGAAAATGTTTATAACTATTTTGACAACCTACTCCCAGACAGTACATTAATTCGTAAACGCATTCAAACACGTTTCAACTCCCCTACTGACCAATGCTTTGATTTATTAAGTATGATTGGCACAGACTGTGTTGGCGCATTACAATTACTAACACAAAATAAAAACACAAATATCAAAACGATTAAAGCAGATTCTTTAAGCGACAATCAGATTGCTACTTTATTAAAACATTATCAAACAGCACCCTTAGGCATGGATAAAGCATTTGATTTTCGAATTTCAATCGCCGGCGCGCAAGAAAAAACCGCGCTCTTATGGCATAAAGAAAAGTGGCATTTACCGAAAGAAAGCACCCCGACTAGCCATATCATTAAATTACCCATAGGTTATCTCACCCATAGCGCCTTAGATCTTTCAGATAGCGTGGAAAATGAGTGGTTATGCTTAAAAATTTTAGCCGCCTATAATTTACCTACCGCAAATGCCAACATGATTAATTTCGCTGACGTTAAAACATTAGCGGTGGAAAGATTTGATAGAGAATGGTCAGATAACAAATGGTTAATACGCTTACCTCAAGAAGATTTTTGCCAAGCATTAAGCCAACCATCTGCATTAAAATATGAATCAGATGGTGGGCCTGGTATCAAAGATATTATGCAAGTACTAATTGGCTCCCAAAATGCCACGATAGATCGCAAAAATTTCATGAAATCTGTTTTTCTATTTTGGGTATTAGGCGCAATTGATGGTCATGCTAAAAATTTCAGCATTAGCCTTGAATCACAAGGACGTTATAAGCTTACGCCTTTATATGATGTAATTTCTGGTTACCCTCTCGTTGCCAAACAACAAATTGATAGAAATAGATTTAAAATGGCCATGTCATTAAAAGGCAATAATGTGCATTACGCTTGGAACAAGCGTAAACTTCGACACTGGTTTAGCACAGCGGAAAGATGCCAATTTCCAATAGAAACTATGCGGGAAATTATCGATGAAGTGTGTGACAACATGGAAAATGTTATTCAAGAAGTAACCAACATACTACCAAAAAATTTTCCCGCCTCAATTTCCAATTCAATATTTGGTGGAATGCGAGAAATTAAAAATCAGTGTGCCAGACAATTGCCTAAGTCCAAATAATATCCCTTTATTTAACTCAAACTTATAATTACTGCATCAACCTAAAAACCATTATAGAATCCCCCATCAAGCGCTTATTTAAAAGCATAAAAACTTGACCGAAAATAATTAATTAAAAAAGGTGAAAATATGAATAATAGATTAAAGTCATTGCACAAATTAGTGATAGAAAAAGATTACGAAGGTGTATTACATCGATTAAAAAGCACGGTGGAAGGAAAAGAAATAGATTCTGAGCTGAATCATTTAGAAGATGGCCATACTCCCATCCATCTTGCTGCATTAGCTAAAGATCTGAGAATGATTCAAATTCTTTTAGCAGCACGTCCACGTTTAGATATACATGATGGCAGTGACAGACTTCCAAAAGAAGTTGACACCACCGATGAAATTAAAGAAATATTAATTAATGCTGAATTATCTGTTGCTGCATGGTATGGGGATTTAGGCGGAGCAGTATTTCTAATTAAGAAAGGTGTACATCCCAACACCAGCGTTCGCGTTATAGGTCTACACGACCATACTAATGCAGAACATTCATTTACTATTGACCCATCAATTAGCGCATTAATTAAAAGAGAGAATATGCTTTCAAGTCTTATACAGGCAACTAATCAAGCATGGCGTTATAGGGATAGAGATTTAGGATTATTCGAAGCCATTGCAGATAATAATGCAGATGCAGTGCGTGGATTAGTCAACTACTATGGACATTTGGTAAATTGCAGTATCGATGGTGGCGGCTCAAGAAAATGGGCAATTGCAGAAGCTGGGGCTACTCCGCTTGCGTATAGCATATACAAGGGATATCTCACAACAATTTATGAATTACTTAGGTTAGGCGCAGATAGAACTCATCCAGCTGTTATTCGCAATCTCGAAGCATTACCTGCTAATAGTTCTATTAGATCATTGTTTCATCCTGCTGTAGCACTCCAAGCTGTGGCCGTTACAGAATGTGAAGTAAAAGTACGTGAAACTGAAGTAAAAGTATTTGAAACAGAAGTAAAAGTATGTGAAGCAAAAGTAGAACCCTCTGTTAAAGCAGAATCAAATGATAACAATGCAACTCCAAGCTTATTCGACAATGCTAATGAATTATATCACCGCGGCAAAGTTGCCTTTAAACAAGCAAAAGCAGAACAAACACCCAGTGAAGAAAAATTCACTAAAGCTTTCGCTTTGCTTTCTAGTGCCAAAGATTCATTTAAGCTTTTTAAACCTAAAGCAACCGATCAAGCACAACAAGCAATGATTGATAAACGGTTAGGAAAAATAAAAGATAAAACAGAAGAATGTAAAAAGGTGATTTTCAAATAGTTTGGTCTCGTCATTGCGAGCAAAGCTGCGCAATCCAGGGAGCGGAGTAAATGACTTATTTCTGCTCCGTTCACTGGATTGCGCAGCTTTGCTCGCAATGACGGCCTTTTACTCGCAATGACAATGCGACGCTGCTCACCGCAATGAGAGTACAAAAATGGAAAGTTAGCCAAAAGGAATGTCTACAAGCCGAATCACGCCAACTTAATTAGATTAAATTGGCGTCCCCACGGGGATTCGAACCCCGGTTACCGCCGTGAAAGGGCGATGTCCTAGGCCTCTAGACGATGGGGACGTATTGTCCTACTTACTATTTACCTGGAGCTAACCGGGATCGAACCGGTGACCTCTTGCATGCCATGCAAGCGCTCTCCCAGCTGAGCTATAGCCCCAAAATAAAGAATACTTCTGAGAGAGACGCGATTCTATGAACCTCTCAGTGATTTGTCAAACAAAAAAATTTATTTCTGCAAACATTGCTTTAGGCGTTTTATTGAACGATCTCGGCCTATCAATTGCGCGGTGATATCAATTGATGGGGAAACCGTGCCGCCGGTTAATGCGATGCGCACAAGTGGCGCTACTTTCCCAAGCTTTAAATTAGCTAATTCCGCTTGTTTTGCTAGCACTTCATGAATAGATGCTTTATCAAAACTTGGTAGTTTTGCCCATTCATTAACGATCGCATCTAACACGGGTTTTAATTCTTCTGTAAATTGTGCTTTTAATTCATCAGGCCATGACACTTCTTCATAAAAATAACGGCTGCGCTCTGCCATTTCTTTTAAGGTTTTGGTGCGCTCTGCTTGTACCTTTACTACATCAGCAAGATCTGGACCATTGCTAGTATCCACACCCAACCTATCCATGTGCCACTTTAACTCTAATGCGGTTTGACTCGCATCATTGGTTTTTAAGTAATGCTGATTTAGCCATAGTAATTTTTCAGGATTAATGGCAGCAGGTGAATGATGGATTTGGTTAATTTCAAAGAATTCAATTAATTCAGGCATTGAAAAAATCTCTTGATCGCCATGTGACCAGCCTAAGCGCACTAAATAATTTAAAAGTGCATGTGGCAAAATGCCGTCTTCACGGTATTGCAAAACACTTACTGCACCATGACGCTTGGAGAGCCGTTTACCGTCTTCACCCAAAATCATTGGTACATGCGCATAATGGGGTAAATTAGCGTTTAATGCTTTTAAAATGTTAATTTGGCGTGGCGTATTATTAATGTGATCATCACCACGAATGACATGGGTGATATTCATATCTAAATCATCCACGACAACCGTAAAGTTGTAAGTTGGCGTGCCTTCTGTGCGCGCAATGATTAAATCGTCTAATTCACTATTAGCGACTGTAATTTTACCGCGTATTAAATCATCAAATTCAACTACACCATCACTGGGGTTTTTAAAACGTACCACAAAATCCCCTGCTTTTTGTTCGGTTAAGTCACGGCAGAGGCCATCATAACGTGGTTTTTCTTTTTTTTCGGTTTGCTCTTCACGTAATTTTTCCAAACGTTCTTTGCTGCAATAACAACGGTACGCTTTACCTTCAGCTAATAATTGTTGAATGACTTCGCTATAGCGGTCAAAGCGCTTGGTTTGAAAATAAGGACCTTCGTCATGACCCAAGTTTAGCCATTCCATCCCATCAAAAATAGCTTGCACAGATTCTTCTGTGGAACGCTCAAGATCGGTGTCTTCAATTCTTAAAATGAAGGTGCCTTTGGTTTTTTTGGCATAGAGATAGCAATAGAGCGCGGTTCTTGCGCCACCGATGTGGAGATAGCCTGTGGGACTTGGAGCGAAACGGGTACGGATTTTAGTCATGAGGGTTACCTTAAATATTTATGCTTTTCCGTGCCCGGGCTCGGGCTCGGGCACGTAATATCTTGTTGTCGTATATTAAACAAATTGACGTTTAGCGCAACCCCTCATAAAATTGCGGGTTCTTATATCGGGTGATTAGCTCAGCGGTAGAGCACTACCTTCACACGGTAGGGGTCAGTGGTTCGAAACCACTATCACCCAAAGCATGGAAAGAAGCCTCATGAATGATGCAAATTTTTGGCAATCAGTCGCAGCAACCCCTTGGTGGGTATTTGTACTTGCGAGCTATACTTTCTATGGCTGCTATTTTGCAACCAAACCACGTGAACTCCCAATTAAAGTCCTGTATTTGTTGCCAGTATCAATCATTTCGATGACTTGCATGACCATTGGCGCGCTGCCTAATGAAGTGAATTTTAATAATTTCATGATCTGGGTGGATATGGTACTTCTTGGTACGGGCTTAAGTTATCTTCATGCTCAATTCGTTCAAGTAAAAGCGATTAAAGACACATTTATTATTGCGATCCCTGGTACTTATATTCCCTTTGGTGTATTAATCATCGCGATTATTAGTAAAGTTTACTTTGGAATTAATTTCTCCCTTAAGCAAAACTTCTTTTTTGATAAAGATCACTTATCTTTTCTCCTCACCTCTTATGGCTTTACCACAGGCATTTTTATCGGGCGGCTGGGGTATGCGTTGCGGTGTCTTAAAGAACGTGGTTATAGTTAGCCGGAATACAAAAAGCGTGTCCGAGCTATGGTTTAATGCTAATATTCCTTCAATTTAACGCTAATTATATAGGCTTTTATGATTCATATGACTTTGAAGGAAGCAGCGGCTCTCCTTGATATCAAAAGCACTGAAAATGAACATTCTTTTACTGGCCTCAGTATTGATACTCGCACATTAACTAAAGGCGCACTTTTTATTGCGATTCCTGGCGAACGTGTTGATGGTCATGATTTTATCAATCAAGCGCAAGAAAAAGGCGCAGCAGCAGCTCTTGTCACAAGACCTATCGATTCCACCCTGCCACAATTAGTGGTGACTGACATCGTAGAAGCATTAGGGAAGTTAGGAACAGCCTGGCGTAAACGCTTTAATATCCCCTTTTTCGCAGTCACTGGCAGCAATGGTAAAACCACCCTTAAAAATTTAATTGGCAGCATTTTAAAAGCGGCCGCAAAAGACCCCGAAAAAGTTTTAATTACACAAGGCAACTTGAATAATCATTTAGGCTTACCGCTTACACTGTCTCGTTTAAGTAAGAACCATGAATATGCTGTGATTGAAATGGGCATGAACCATTTTGGTGAAATTGAATATTTAACTAAGTTAACACAACCTGATTTTGCCGCGATAACCAACGCAGGTCCTGCGCATTTAGAAGGGGTTAAAAGCTTAGAAGGTGTTGCAAAAGCCAAAGCCGAAATCTTTCTTGGTCTTTCCAAAGAAGGAGTTGCGATTTTAAATCATGATGATCAATTCTGTGATTATTGGCGCAAACAAGTAGGCTCACATCCAGTGATTACCTTTGGTTTAACCAACAAAGCAGATGTCTATGCAACTATTCACGATGACAGCAATCATTTAACCATTCACACCCCAAAAGGTGAGATGGAAGTACACTTACCATTACTAGGTAAACACAATGTGCAAAATGCACTTGCTGCGAGTGCACTTGCTATAGCAGGTAAAATTGATCTTACTTTCATTAAACAAGGTTTAGAATCGATTGCGCCTGAAAAAGGTCGGATGCAAGCACATAAGTTAAATACTGGCACCATGATTATTGATGACACCTACAATGCCAACCCGCTTTCATTAGAAGCAGCCTTTCGCACCTTAGCAGCTTTAAAAGGTCAACGCATTTTAGTTTTAGGTGATATGAAAGAATTAGGCAAAGATGAAAAAGAAATTCATCAGAAAGCAGGTCGTGATATTCATGCGGCGGGCATCGATCGTCTTTTCACATTAGGCAATTTAACGGCTTTAACTAGCCATGCATTTGGTGAAGGTGCAAAGCACTATGACAATGAAACACAATTAATTGATGCATTAAAATCTCATTTAACAGCTGAAACCACGATATTAGTAAAAGGTTCACGTTCCATGCACATGGAAAATATCGTCAAAGGCTTATTACATCAAGGCGGATAACACTTATGTCAGTTAATACACCGATAACAGTCGCCTATGGCGATGGCATTGGCCCTGAAATCATGCAGGCGACACTTGATATTTTAAAAGCAGCGAATGCTGCAATTGATTTTGAAACGATTGAAATCGGTGAAAAAGTTTATTTAGAAGGAAATACCTCAGGTATTCCTGATAGCGCTTGGCAAACCCTCGCGCGCACTAAAGTGTTATTAAAAGGCCCGATTACCACACCACAAGGTGGTGGATATAAAAGTTTAAATGTCACATTACGCAAAACCTTAAGTCTTTTTGCTAATGTGCGTCCTTGTGTATCTTATGCACCTTTCGTTAAAACTAATCATCCTAAAGTTGATTTAGTAATCGTGCGTGAAAATGAAGAAGATTTGTATGCAGGCATTGAGCATCGCAGCACCGATGAAGTGTATCAATGCTTAAAATTAATTTCGCGCCCAGGATGCGAAAACATTATTCATTACGCATTTGAATACGCGCGCAAATTTAATCGTAAAAAAGTCACTTGTCTTAGCAAAGACAATATCATGAAAATGACGGATGGATTGTTTCATCAAGTGTTTGATGAAATTGCTAAAGACTATCCTGATATTTTGCACGATCACTTAATTGTTGATATTGGTACCGCCTTAATTGCCACGCAACCTGAACGTTTTGATGTGATTGTTACCGAAAATTTATATGGCGACATTATCTCGGATGTAGCAGCAGCAGTGGTCGGCTCCGTCGGTCTTGCAGGCTCTGCTAACATTGGCAATCAAATGGCAATGTTTGAAGCGATCCATGGTTCAGCACCTGATATTGCCGGTAAAGATATCGCCAATCCCTCAGGCTTAATCAATGCAGCCGTACAAATGCTTATTCATATCAACCAACCAGAAGTTGCCACATTAATTGAAAATGCTTGGTTGAAAACATTAGAAGATGGTATTCATACGGGTGACATTTATTCAAAAGAATACAGTAAACAAAAAGTAGGGACGAAAGAATTCGCTAAAAATGTTATTCAGCGTCTCGGGCAAAAACCCGCACATTTTAAACCAGCCGATTATCAACCAGGCGCTTATACCAAAATTGTCTGTTATGGCGGCCGTGAAAAAGTTAAAAGTGAAAAAGCATTAGTGGGTGTTGATATCTTTATTGATAATCCAACAGACATTAGCGCGGAAGAATTAGCGGTAAAATTAAAATCCATCACGCATGCACCACTTGAGTTAATTGTCATTACCAGTAAAGGTTTAAAAATTTGGCCAAACAGCACCATTCAAGCGCCTTACTTAAGACATTGCTGCTGTCGCTTTCAATCGGCTAAAAATACCAGTGATTTAACCCTTATTAAACACGAAGATGTTATCAAGCTTTTAGAAGCGATTAATGAATTGAAGCTGGATGTGGTGAAGACTGAGAATCTTTATACATATGATGGAGCGTTAGGGTATACATTGGCGCAAGGACAATAAAAACAATGGGAGCGTTACTACGTGACTAAAAAAGCAGAACAATTACCTAACTTAGAAACATCGTTAGAAGACATTACTAAGTTAATCGAAAACATGGAACGCGGCGAGCTTAGCCTTGAACAATCATTAGAACATTTTGAGCGCGGAATTAAATTAGTCAAACACTGTCAAAAAATCTTGGAAACAGCCGAGCAAAAAGTCGATGTGCTTATTCAAAAAGAAAACAAAGATAGTTTAAGTTCGTATGGAGAGGATAATGCTAGCGACGAATAAACAAAGCTTAAATAATTTATCTGATCTTTGCCGTATTCGGCTAGAAGGTTTATTTGCACCCTATTTTCGAGACATTCCATCACTTGAATTAAAAATGGCGATGGAATACACCTTAATGAATGGCGGCAAGCGATTGCGGCCGCTTTTGATTTATGCAACCGGTTGCATTTTTAATGCGCCATTTGATAATTTAGATATTCCCGCAAGCTCAGTGGAATTAATTCACACTTATTCTTTAATTCATGACGATTTACCGTGCATGGATAATTCTGATTTAAGACGCGGCAAACCAAGCTGTCATAAAGTTTACGGCGAAGGGATGGCGGTTTTAACAGGTGATGCATTACACACACTCGCCATGCAGATTATTGCGACGCATAAAGCACCACTTAGCGCTGAGAAACGCGTACAAATGATGTCTGTGTTAAGCAAAGCCTGCGGCCCCTATGGCATGGCAGCGGGACAAGCGTTAGATATTATCGTAATGAATAACGCCGATGTTTCAATCGAATTATTAAATGACATCTATCGCTTGAAAACAGGCGCTTTATTTTCTGCCTGTATAGAATTAGGTAGACTTGCTTCCAACGATGAAGATGAAATCAATAAAGCAGCACTTAAAACATTTGGTGATGCCATCGGCCTTGCCTTCCAAATTCAAGATGACATTTTAGATATGGAAGTAGAAACTGCAGATCTCGGAAAGCCAGCGGGCATTGATAGTATCAATAATAAGATTACTTACCCGCGTTTAGTGGGAATTGAAAAAGCTAAGGAACAAGTGGACACCCTTTACCAAGAAGCCTTAACAGCCATTAATTATTTAGGCTCCAAAGCTTCGGTGTTGCGAGATTTAACCAGCCACATGCTGCAGCGCGTAAAGTAAAAATAAATGACTATTTTTAATACAAATTGTCGAGAAATTAATGCAAGTTCTGCAATTTACTAGTATCCTTTAGTGATTCTTTAGGATAAACTTTGCACATTATTTAGGTGGATATCTCTTGAATGTACTGCCCATTTTGCAATGCAAATGATACTAAGGTGATAGACTCCCGTTTAATTCGTGAGGGCAACCAAACGAGACGACGCAGAGAATGTCCCGATTGCAAAGAACGCTTTACCACTTATGAGGCAGCTGAGTTATCCTTACCCCGTGTTGCAAAACGCGATGGTAGACGCACTGCTTTTAATGAAGATAAACTCCGCGCTGGGCTTTTAAGAGCTTTAGAAAAAAGACCAGTGAGCATTGAACAAATTGAAACAGCCATCGCTCGCATTATCAAAAAAGCAGTTATGTGCGGCGACAGAGAAGTTCCTTCATCACATATCGGTGAATGGGTCATGGAAGAATTGCACCAACTAGATCAAGTGGCATACGTGCGGTTTGCATCCGTTTATCGCTCGTTTGAAGACATTAACGCATTCCAAAAAGAAATTAGCAGACTAACTAGACATGCAAAACGAACCGAAACTAAATGAACTGTTACAAGATGCCAACACTTTCAATCCAACCGCACGCCGCAATGCTAGACGTTATGCATTGCAAGCCATGTACCAATGGCAAGTAGCGGATAGCTCTTTAACGGATATTGAAACTGAATTCTTGCGCTATCACATCGATAAAAAAATCGATTTAGAATTCTTTAAAGAATTAGTGCATGGCATTCCTGAACATAAAAAAGAATTAGATAAAGCAATGGAACCTTTTTTAGGTCGTCCATTGCATGAACTTGATCCAATTGAAATGGCTGTATTACGCCTTGCAGTTTATGAGTTACTAAAACGACCAGATATTCCATATCGTGTCATCATTAATGAAGCATTGGAATTAACGAAAAAATTTGGCTCAATTGAAGGTCATAAGTTTGTTAATGGTGTGCTTGATCGCGTGGCAAGATCAAATCGTCAACAAGAAATAAAAATACCTAATAAAAATAATAACAATAATAAAGAAAGAGACACATGATATTCACTCAATCAAAGCTTTTTAAACGCTTAGAAAAAACGTCTAAACCTATTCCTCCTATACCACGTGCTTTTTTTTATAATCCTATTTATTTTATCGCATTTGGTTTAGGCAGTGGTTTAATGCCATTTGCGCCAGGTACATTTGGCACTTTATTTGCCATTCCATTTTATATATTGCTACGCCCGCTTTCCTTACCCGTTTATTTATTATTTATTATCGCCTTTATTATCTTTAGCTCGTGGATTTGCAATTACGTCAGTCGCAAAACGCATACACACGATCACCCTGGTATGTGCATTGATGAATTCGCCGGTTTCTTTGTCACCATGATCAATGCACCACACAGTTGGGAATGGGTGGTCTTAGGCTTTATCTTGTTCCGCATCTTTGACATCTGGAAACCAGGACCCATCCGTCATCTGGATAAAACCGTACACGGTGGCTTTGGTATGGTATTAGATGATGTGGTCGCAGGCGTCTTTTCGATGCTAATTATTCAAATTTTAGCATGGGTTCTACCATAGCTCTTAACATATCTATTTATTATTCAATAAGTTAAGCATAAAATTGCATAACCAAGATTACATATTTGTAATCTAGATGTAATCTTTTTGATCAAATCTCACACGTATAATGACCTCATTAAGACTTACTAACCTAATCAAAACGAGGATTAAACCAATGTTACCAGCAACGATTTTAAAGAAATTAACTGAAGCACAAAAGAAAATAGTAATGAATAAGATCAACCCAGTTCAGCCAAAAGCCGCGGTCTCACCTGCTGCTCCCGTTGCTGCTACTCAATCGTCAACAACATCGACCGCATCCACTGTGGATACAGCAGAGATTGGTGTTGCGACAGCCGCAGCTGCTGAAGAAGTAAACAATAATAATAATAACGACCATGTCATCGCTCCTCCTGAAGAACAAGCATATGACGTTGAAATGACGAAAGCATTTTGGTCTACCGTAAATAGTAAAGACTTAGATGAAAAACAACGCATCGACTTACTTGAAGGCGCCGTGTTATTAAAAGCTGACATCACCGCACGTGATGAAAATGATCGCACCGTGTTACAAGTGTTAGCAAATGATGTAGATCGTTTTCCTGAGTTAAAAGCAATGCTTGCGCTTTATCCAAGAAATGACGGAAATGCAAAAGATTTAGTTGCTGCATATGAATCTGCAAAAACAACAGAAGCTAAACACTTAATTGCAAATTGCATCTTAACTCAAGGCACGAAGCAAGATTCAAAAGAGTTAGTAGAAAAAGGTTTAGCTTTAGGCGGTGAACTTGATGGTAAGGATGCAGCAGGCATGACCGCTCGCGTTTACAACAATTACTTTGGACACCCAAGTGTAACGGGATTCTTTGGGAACAGAAGCAGTAATGATAACAATAACAACAATAATAATGTATCAACTGCTGATGTGGTGGAAAAACCTGGTTTAAAATAATAATAGCGTCTACCCAGGCACCAGGTAATCAGGCTTACGTTATAGCAATATAACGTGGGCCTGACGCCATTCTAGAAGACATCCAAATATCACTATGCTAAGATCATGCATAGTATGTATACCGCCGACTTATCAAGATTTTTTACAGTTATTTCTTCACCTCGCTCAGGTTCAAATTATCTTTGTGGCTTGATAGGCTCTCATCGGCTTGTGGGTTGCCATAATGAAATCTTTCACCACCAAAGCATCGGCATTTCTTTACCGCAATTAGCACATACTGACCCGCTCTTTAATATGGCGTGGCGCGATGCGAATCCACATCAATTTATTACTCATATGGTTAAAGAAACTGAGATACACACCTATGTAAAATTTGTGGGTTGTAAGCTACTTATAAACGAATATCAAATTGAAAGAGGTTTAGATGCAATTTTAGATTCTGGCGCTCCTGTCATTTTTTTGACCCGCCAAAATAAACTCGCTTATTTTTCTTCATCATATATTGCTCGGCAAACAGGTGTTTGGGTCAGTAAAGAAAAATCAGGCTCCCAACCTAAAATAACCTTTAATGAAGCAGATTATTGGGAAACAATTAATCTTCAAGAAAAATTAGAAAATTTGGTCTTAAGCAAAATAATTCAAAAAGGCATTCGCCATTATTGCCTAGAATATGAAACGCTTTTTAATAAGAAAACACTAATTGATATTCTTGATTTTTTAAATATCCCAAGATATCGCTTTTTTTCTATCATTCCATATCGTATGCAAGCAACAACAGCAAAACAAAATTCTAAAAATTTGTTGGATAGATTTGATAATCCGAATGATGTTAAGGGGTTTTTAGCAGCAATTGGGAGATCAGACTGGGCGATGGATATATAGCCGCTATCCTGAACAATAGCGGCAGTTTAAGTTACTCAAATACCTTTACAACATCAACATTTGGAAACTCTTTTTTAATCTCAGCTTGATCGCCTTCCATAAACAACAACTTCAAATTAGGGCCTGCGTCTTGCGTAAAGAACACACTTAAACCTTCTTCGCGCAATTTCCAAACTTTTTGTTGCGCAGCTAACGTTTCTGGTAAGGAATAACAAATTGGTGGCCAGCTGCTTAGCATGGTTGCATGCATCGATAAGGCATTCGATTCTGCAGTACCGCCTAATAATGGGAAATTTCTTACTTTGATTGCTTGTCTTAAAATGGCTAAATCTAATGTCACTTTTTTAGGCCAACTGTTATATAGCACGCTGCTATTAACTGTGCGCAGCATCGCTTCGCGTGATGAAATGGGTTTTTCGCCGGTATGGATTGGTAAAATACCAATGCATAATCCGCGCCATTCAAATGGTAAGGGCTCAGCATAACTATCCATCCCATCGGCTTGAACACCGGCATGCCATTCGACAAAACCAGGCCAGAGTGAGCGAGCAGCACTTCCACTGCCTAAACGTGCCAAAATAGATAACCTTTGCAATGGCAATTCCCAAGCAAATAAATCATTCAATGCACAAGCAAGTGCTGCAAAACCAGCAGCAGAGGATGCTAAACCCGCAGCAACCGGAATATCCATTTTAATATCAATTTCTAAATGCCATTTTTTGTTTAAACGAAATAAATCTAAAAAGTTAATAATGCGTTTAACAAATTCTGAATCAGCGCTTAATTCTTTACCATTCAACTTAACCTGATCATGCTCTGCTACGCGTAACGACGTTAAAGCACCTTTATCAGGTAATGCAATTGATAAACTGGAGGTGACTGGAATATTTAAATCGACATCGCGCTTGCCCCAATATTTACAGAGCGCAATGTTGGTTGGCGCAAAACCAAGGCCACCTTCTTTTTTAGGCTGTAAACTTTCTTCACTTGGTAAAATAAGTCTAATAATATCGGTTTTTTTGCGTGAGACTGTCGCTTCAAATTTTTTCACAGGTTACTCCTTGTAACGTCATCATTAAGGGAATTTGTTGCGGCGAAATATTTGCCGCCTCTCCCAATCCAATCACACAATCACCTAAGCCTGCGCCTGAAATTTTAGCGCCTAACACTTCATTACTACTGCGTATCACATCAATTAACCCACGTAAATCAGCGTTACTCACACCTAAGGATTCCATTAATCCTTGTTGAATATTCATGATTTCACCCAAACGTTGCCAGTCACCTTTACGCACTGCTTGCATACCATCTAATGCACACTGACCAATGCTATTAGTGAGATGGCGAAAAAGCGCCGCTTGTGTTTGAAAACGTTGTTGCACTAATTTAATCGCATCTTGGGTTTTAGTTTTATAACCCGCATAAATTGCAATTAATGGATGCGTTTGTGAAAATTTTTCAGCGGTGAGTGGTTGTGCTTGATAACCAACTAAACCACCGTAAACAGATGCCGCAACATCAGCGCCAGATCCAACGCCTTCTTGTGCTGCACGTACTACATTTCTTGCATGACGCACCAAATCAAGTGGTGTGGTTTTAATATTATGCCAGGTATAAAGCGTAGCAAGCGTTGCAACGGTGACAGCAGCCGATGAACCAAACCCCACTTTATCTGAAAATTGTGATTCTACTTTGATATCGCAACCCACTGTTAAACGTGCTTGCATGTGTTTCAATGAACTTAAAAGAAATTGAAAAGGTTTTTCTATATTAAGCGTTTCAATGGTAGTGGCATATTGACCTAAGCTGGTATCAAGTGTTATTTGATTATCTTCGCGCGGTGTTAAAGTCACAATCATGCGTTTATCAATGGCGCACACTAAGGCATGCTTACCATACAATACGCCATATTCACCTAAAATCATTAATGATCCTGGCGCTTCAGCTCTAAACTGCATGCACACCCCGCATTTCACCTGAAATAGGTGTTAGCTCATAACCAAATCGATCGCATAAGCCTTGCAATGGCTTCACATCTGGCACTAAAGCAAGAATAGCACCCCCGCTTTCACCTTTTATAGCACCTGCTCCACAAATTTTTGCAGCGCCATCAATTAATTTCACTTCATCAATAAAACTTGCTACACGAGCAGGTACCACGCCAATTGAATTTAATAAAATATGATTTTGCTCAATCGCTGCTTGTGCGGCTTTTAAATTATCTGCTTGAAAAGCAGCATCTAATGCCTTGGTCACTACTCCAAACTCATCAGCAAAAGAGTTAGCAGTAAAATGAGACGCAACTTGAGACACACATTCACCCGTGCTTGATTGGGGTGTACCACTATTTACTAAATACATGGTAAGTGTTGGCACTCTACGTGCTTCGAATTGCTGATCTTGCATATATATACAGCCACCTTGAATTGAAACGCGCAAATCTAAACCGCTTGATTTGCCATGTTGTAGATTTTCAGCTTCTAGTGCTAATTGATACAGCGTCTCAGGTGACATGGGAATTTGCAAATATTTGGAAATCGCATGCATCACACACAAAATTGTCGCAGCGGATGAACCCATACCGCATCCCATTGGGATATCTGACTCTACTTGAATTTTCATGCCATGCGGTAATGATAAATTTAAAGATTCCGCAATTATCCCTAAAGCGACTTGCGCTAGCTCAAAGGGTTTATGTAATACTTGCTTGATCGTATATTCACCACGAATAAACCGATGATATTTACGTTTAATACGGTCTTTCAACAAATGCAGCTTGCTCAAACTTAAACGGCTGCGATGCGCAAGATCGGATAAGTGGAAGGATACTTGAGGCAATAATTCACGAGAGATTGTCGCACTTGCATAACGATTAACCGCCATCGCAAGTGCTGGCTGTCCATGCAATACCGCATGCTCACCGGATAAAATTAACTTTCCCGGTGCGTAAACTTTCATACCGGCTCCATCACGCTTTCTGCTAAAAATTCCATATCAGATGATGAAGCACGTGTTTCAATTTTTTGATAAAGTCGTTTATGTTTATTTAAAGAAGCTAAACGAAAGTCGCTAGTATAATAATTTGGAATTTGCTGCTCACTACCATCTTCAACATATTTAAAGCGATAGAATGATTCATATTGCTCATAGGATAAGAGACTGCGTGCATTAAATAATTGCGCATGGTAATTAGTGTGTAAAGCTTGACGATAACCAGGCTGAACGACACCACTAAAGAATTCAGCAACACAACCAGAACCATAGCTATAAAAACCAATGCGTTTACCGCTTAAATCTTCTTTTACATGATCAAGCAAAGAGGCAAGACCAATATATAGCGATGCAGTGTAACTATTACCTGTCAAACGACCGTACTTTAACGATGGCTCAATATGTTCTTGGCTGACTTCTGGTGACACTTCGTAGCCATTAATTTTAAGTAAACTTTGATGTGCTTTTTCAACTAAACGCGGCACTGGATTGTGATAACAAAAATGTGCGTGATCTGCAATGCTACGGCCCGATAATGCGCGATATTGCTGCCAGCTTTTTTCTAACATCGATAAATATAATTTACTCGAATATTTACCATCGACTAAAGCTTCATGTAAGTAATTTGGGCGCCAAAAATCCATCACGCTTTCAGTAATCACACCATATTCTGTATCAAATGCAATGACTCTAGGATTTGCAGATAATACCATCGCAATCGCGCCCGCTCCTTGAGAGGATTCACCTGCTGTTTCTAAACCATAACGTGCAATATCTGATGCGATAAGTAAGATTTTTTTATTTGGATTTTGTCTTAAATAGGGAATTGCTAATTGCAACGCCCCAGTTGCACTATAACAAGCTTGTTTTAATTCAAGCACGCGACAGCGTGGTGGTAAGCCCACTAATTCATGCACATAAATACCAGCTGCTTTTGATTGATCGATACCCGATTCAGTTGCGAATAAAACCATTTCAATATCGTTTAAATCGTAACCTTGCAATGCTTCTTTTGCAGCATTCGCAGCCATTGTAACAATGTCTTCACCTGGTGGTGGCACTGACATCATTTTTTGGCCTAAACCCGCATAATATTTATCTGGATCAACGCCACGTGCTTGCCCCAACGTCGCATGATCTAACGCGTAACGTGAGGTGTAAAAGGCTAATGTGTCTATACCTACTTTAAGCAAGTTCCTTTCCCCTTTTTCCTTTACGTTCAAGTTTGACGTGACTACGCATTAATTCACCGGGATTGGTTTGCGCTGCTAACAATGAAAGCTCTCCGCACAAAATAGCGCTTGCTGCAATCACAGCAAGTCGCCTACCATTTTCACCAGGTTGGCGCGCTTTATCACAACCTAACAATTTTAAATTTTCTAAAACAAAACTATGAGTCTTACCGCTACCAATTGCGCCGACTATTAAATTTGGCACGGTCACTGAAAAATACAAATCATCATTTCTTACTTCAGTAAACACAATACCTTGTGACCCTTCAATAATATTGGCTGCATCTTGCCCTGTTGCCAAATAAAAGCCGAGTAACATATTTGCAAAATGCGCATTAGCAGTTCGTAAGCCGCCAGCAACAATATTTCCAACTAAATTCTTCTTAATATTTAAATTCACCATTTTCTCTGGTGTCGTCTTTAAATATTTAAGACACAACTCACGACTGATAGTTACTTCAGCCACTACATTCTTTCCGCGGCCTAAAATACCATTGACCGCTGATGTTTTTTTATCTGAGCAAAAATTACCCGAAATGGAAACATAACGCAAGCTGGGATAAATCTCTAACAGATGAGTCAGCATACGGTCTGATGCCAAGGTGACCATGTTATGACCAGAGGCATCGCCGGTCAAGAGCTCAAAACGTAAATAGAGCATTGAGCCTACAATTTGACCGTGCATAGCGAGCAATTTAGCGAATCGACTGGATTCACTGATCAATGCCTGCAATTCATCTTTCTTGGTTAAAATTTCATCATAGATACGCTTAATTTCAGCGACACTGTCCGCCTCCACCAATACAGAGCGCGACATACGCTCATCAATCACAGTCGCATTGATGCCACCAGCAAGCGTGCAAACGCGTGCACCACGGTGTGTGGAGGGCCAGAGAGGTTCTTCAAAAGTCGCAAGAGGCAAAAGCACATCATCGCTCACTTCAGAACTAATGATTTTCACCGGGCCTACCACCCGCATTGGGATTGCCGCTATTTGCTCGTTATTCTGCCAGCGCATAATTTTCTTGCTATCGTAAAGCCCGATGGGCTATAAAAGGCCACCATTCTACTGGAAAGTACTAGATGACAGCAACCGAATACGTGGTCTTAGTGGATAGAGACGACCGCGAAATTGGCCAGGAAGAAAAATTAAAAGCTCACGAATTAGGCCTTCTGCATCGCGCCTTTTCTGTGTTTATTTTTCAAGGTGAAGAAAGCCCAATAACAGAAGACAGTATTCTTTTGTTGCAACAGCGCGCCTTTAGCAAATACCACTCAGGCGGCCTCTGGACCAATACTTGCTGCTCACATCCAAGAGCTAATGAAGACATCATCGATGCTGGCCAAAGAAGACTAAAAGAAGAGTTAGGCATCACCGCAAAATTATCGAATCACGGTCATTTCCATTACATTGCTCATTTTGAAAATGGTTTATGTGAGAATGAATTGGATTATGTGTTAAGTGGGTTTATTTCTAACGACACTACGTTCAAACCCTCAGCAGAAGAAGTGGCAAGCACACGCTGGGTAACAATCAAAGAATTGCAAAAAGAATTACATGATTTACCACATCTTTTTACACCATGGCTAAAATTAGCGCTACAAAAAATCGTTGCGTAAGACCAACCGTTTTTATAACAAAAAAATCATTAATATAGGAGTGAGGTGCATATGTTTTTAAGATCCCAGGAAACAAAACAGCCTGAAACTGCAAAGTTACGATTACTCGGATTTAATAGCGATCAAATTAGTATTATCAAATTGTGTGGCAAAAGAGTGTTAGATGTCATGAATCAAAATACTACAAAAATCCGTGCTGCACTTGATAACGGTGTAAGATATACACATTTTTTAAGTCTTGCTTATATGTCGCGATCAAATCCCAATACTGATGCCATGGAAAACTTTTTTGCTTTACATAACAATTTACTAACACGTGAAGCGATTAAAGATGCAACAAGACAAGCAGAAGCTGTTGAAGTCCAAGATGAAGATCGTACTAAGCTTATTCCTGCAACTAAAAGACAAAGAATCTAAATGTGCAGAGAAGCTTATTGTGATCAATAGGCTTCTCAAATCATTACTTTTACCAAGTTAGATATATTATATCTTGTGGTAAACCGGAAACCGCCGACAAAGATCAATCACTTCTCTACGAATAGCCGCAATCTTTTCTTTGTTGTGAATATCATCTAACACATCGCACATCCAATGCGCCACTTGCTCACTTTCTTTTTCTTTAAATCCGCGCGTGGTAATAGCTGGTGAACCTATGCGTAAACCACTAGTAATGAAAGGTGATTGCGGGTCATTTGGCACCGCGTTTTTATTCGTCGTAATGTAAGCTTCAGAAAGAGCAGCTTCCCCATCTTTACCAGTGATACCTTTTGCGATTAAGTCAATCAACATCAAATGATCGTCTGTACCGCCACTGACAACACGAAAGCCACGCTTCATGATGGTTTTTGCCATTACGCGTGCATTATTAAGAACTTGTTGTTGGTACACTTTAAAATCTGGCTGCAAAGCTTCTTTGAGTGCAACGGCTTTTGCTGCGATTACATGCATGAGTGGACCGCCTTGACCGCCGGGAAAAACAGCGGAATTTAATTTCTTTTCTAAATCTGGATTTGCTTTTGCTAAAATCAAACCGCCTCTAGGACCGCGTAAGGTTTTGTGTGTGGTGGTCGTGGTTACATCTGCGATTTTAACGGGTGAAGGATATAAGCCAACTGCAATTAAACCTGCAACATGAGCAATATCAGCAAGCATCAACGCACCAACACTGTCTGCGATTTTGCGAAAGCGCTGCCAATCAACCACACGTGAATAAGCTGAAAAACCGGTGACGATTAATTTTGGTTTATGTTCATGCGCCAATCGCTCTGCGACATCATAATCAATTTCATCTTTCGCATTTAAACCATACGAATAAAAATTATAAAGTTTGCCGGAAAAATTAACCGGTGAACCATGTGTTAAATGTCCGCCATGAGCGAGGCTCATACCAAGCACAGTGTCACCAGGCTTTATCATTGCGGCATATGCTGCAGTATTTGCTTGTGAACCTGAATGTGGTTGCACATTTGCATAATCTGCACCAAATAATTCTTTTGCACGCGCGATGGCTAATGATTCTGCAACATCAACAAATTCGCAACCACCGTAATATCGTTTTCCTGGATAACCTTCTGCATACTTATTCGTGAGAACTGAACCTTGTGCTTCTAGCACCATTGGGCTCACATAATTTTCTGAAGCAATTAATTCAATATGTTCTTCTTGGCGCTGTTCTTCATTTTCAATCGCTTGCCAAAGTTCAGGGTCAAATTGATTTAATGGCTGTTGTTTGAACATGGGGTTTTCCTTAATTTAATGACAGCGATGCCAGATTCGCATATTATAACGGCTAGATAAAATATAGAAAGAAGTGCATGAGCCTAACGAGAAGTTCTAATCCACGCATGGTTGGTCTTTTCCTGTTCATAATATTGAGCTGGGGCTTAGCTTGGCCGATTAATAAATTAGGCCTGGGTTACATGTCTCCCCTTTGGTACACCTCCATCCGTCTTTTAATTGGCACCGGCACCATGATGGCGCTGGTTTTAGCTGTTGATAAATTCGCATGGCCGGAACGCAAAGACTTACCATTAATTTTGATTATCGGTCTCTTGCAAATTAGCATGTACATTTTCTTAACCAATCTTGGTTTGAAATATATTCCAGCCGGTCGCGCTTCACTTCTTGCCTACACCACACCACTTTGGATCATGCCGATTGCAGTTTTTGTTTTCCAAGAAAAACATAGCAAACTAAAATGGTTTGGTTTTTTATGCAGCATCATTGGTTTAGTTTTATTATTAAGTCCGTGGGAATTTGATTGGACAGATAAAGGCATTTTATTCGGTGCGGGCATGTTGTTACTTGCATCACTTTCTTGGGCAATTTCCATGTTGTGTGCACGCTACATGCATTGGACAAAATCACCACTTGAATTAATTCCCTGGCAATTATTAATTGGCACCATCCCTATTGTTGCTTTCACTTGGATGAAAGAACCTTCTCTTCATATTACTTGGAGCATGCCACTGGTTTTATCGCTTGCTTACACGGGTATTTTAGTGACTGGTATTTCTTATTGGAGCGGTGTGATTATCAATAAAGAATTACCGACACTTGCAGTCTCACTTGGATTTTTAGCGGTACCTGTCTTAAGCCTTTTAAGCTCAGCTTTGTTCTTGCATGAAGCAATTAGCTTGGCAACTGCATTTGCAGTCACTTTAATTATGACTGGGTTAGTGTTGGTTGCGATTAAGTAACTATTCAGCCCTAAGCTTTCTCATCGCATCAACCCGCTTTTGAATTAAACGCTCCGTGCCAATATCCTTGCGGTGAAACACAGGACCGCCAATACCGCGCACTTCACGTTCAGAAATCTCTTCTGCGGATGAGATAGAATCTGCAACGCCAACGTAAGCCGCAACACGCGCGCCTCTTGCGTAAATTTTCCCATCTTTTGCATCAACGGCGGCTAAATATAAACGCGCTTTATTTTTCACAGCAGAAATATCGACTTGTACATTTTTAACTGGATTTTCTGGATAGCCTTCTGGCACTGCATATTTGCAAACGGTTGCTAAGCGCGCGAATTTAACTTTTTCTGGTGTTAAATTTCCTGTCACCATCGCTTGGAAAATCGAAGCTAAATCAGAATCTAAAATGGTTAACACATTTAATGCTTCAGGATCACCAAAACGCGCATTGAATTCGATAACAAAAATACCTTCTTTGGTTGCAATAAAACTGCCATATAAAATACCAATATATTTTTCACCGGTTTCTTTCATCAATGCATGAAACACAGCTTCATTAATGTGCCAAGCGGCGTCTACATCTTTTTCACTTAAAAACGGTAAGCTGTGATTGGCGTTTGAATAACTGCCCATGCCACCGGTGTTTGGACCTTTATCATCTTCAAATGCACGCTTGTGATCTTGCACCAGCGGCATACGCACCATGTTTTCACCATCACAGAAAGCCATGAATGAAAATTCTTGACCCACTAATTTTTTCTCGATGACAACGGTTTGACCAGCGTTTAAAATTTCTTGGCAAAAAGCAATTGCTTCATCTGTTGTATGCAAGTGATCACCTGCGACTTTCACACCTTGACCACCCATTAAGCCATTTGCTTTTACCACATATTGATCTTGACCTAATTCTTGTAAAAATTCTTTGATGCCATTTAAGTCAGAGAAAGCACGATACGGAGGAAGACCAGGAATTGCATATTTCTGCATGAGATTACGTGCAAATTCTTTGCTTGTTTCAATTTGTGCGAGTTTTTTCTTGGGACCAATGGTTGGAATGGATGCATCCCAAAGCGCATCTGCTAAGCCATTTTCGAGTGGTGATTCAGGACCAATGATCGCAAGCCCTATGCCCCAATCTTTAGCGAGCTTGGCAATTGCTTTCACATCATTGTTATCACCAACGGAATAATCGTCGGTCATTTGCTTTATGCCTGGATTGACAGTTTTACCACTGCAATAAATGTTAGGGCGTGGTGATGAACGATGTAATGCGATGGCAATTGCATGCTCTCTCGCGCCTGACCCTACGATTAATACGTTCATCACTTACTCCTTATGATTCATCTTTGCCCATTATCTATTCAAAAATAGCTTGGGACAAGCTTTGTTTCTATTTTAAATTGATTTACGCAAAGCTTGAGCTTTTTCAATTTTATCAGCCATTTCAGCCCTCTCCTGCTGAAACTCCGGTGAGGGAACATAAAAAAGCGAATTGCTTAATAAAAATCGAGACACTGCATTTGTCGCATAAATGTCATAATTCACCTGCTTGCACCCTACCTTACAATAATCCTTTAAAATGTTACGGGCAAAATGAATATATTCTTCTCGCTCTCTATCTTTTGCATCTCGTTTTACAAACGCCTTACAAGTATTAGCCATTCCATGAAGTGCCATAGGTAAATTAGCTACTCTTTCTCCTAATCCTTTTTTAACATACGAGCGAGCGACTTTACCTTGCTGATGCTCCATTAAACATGCTGTCATACCATAAGGGACAATATAGGAACCCGCTTCTTTCATCACCCAATAAAGTGATTCAAATGATTTGGTATCGATAAAAAAATGCATTTTTTTTACATTAGGTGATAGATGCAATAGAGCGTATGCCAGAGTGACGTCATAGTTTAACAGGTGTGGCTTTTTGCTAAGAACTTCACATAAACCAGCAAATGGCTGTACAAAATTGACTAGGATTCTCTGCGTTGAAAGAACTTGCTGTAACATTCGTTCTAATTTACGCATATCCGATTCTTTGCCATTTTCGATCGGAATACCGTGATGATTTAAATTAATGTTATCTAGTAGAAAAAGTTTCACTTCTTCTAAGTCAGTATGTTTTGCACACTCTTTTAAAATTTCATTAGCGTAATTTTCAAAAGCGGTTTCGCTGAGATAATTAGCATTCAAGCAAAATGCGAGGACTTTCATTTCTGTGCTCCTTTTTATACCACTCACTTCGAGCATATCATCGACATTACCTGATAACAATATTCCCTAATAATAAAATTTGGTATTATTTTTGATCAGATTAGGACTTATCGCGGATAATAATTCAGAGGCGCCACATCTTGAAACAACCCTTTTTGCAAATAATCGCGCATTGAGGTCAAAAGCATCAGATTTTTTTCTTTGTCCAAAAAAGTAGGAACAAAAGCTAAAACATTCCCACGCTTATTTGAAAGACCCGCAACATATTCCATTCCATCATCTAACACATCGCCTAGCTGGTTACAGTACAGCCATACATTTAAACCTTGATGCATAATTTCATCATATAACACCTTGGACATGCTAAAACAAGATGGTATTGGGTGAACTGCATATAAATCTTTCGGTAGGATGTTGTTGGTAAAAGCATTGCGTTGATAATCTTTACTAAGTTTTACAAAAAGCGGCTGACTCAAAGATGCTTGAGATGACTTTAACTGAACTGCGGGCTTATTATTTTCTAATCCTGGCACAAGACCCATCTCTGCCAATAAGCCAGCATAAGCATTCATGCCTAAAATAGGCTTGCCCCGCTCATTTAAAATACGAAGATTTTGCAAAAATGACTCACGATAAACATCTGGACGAAGGTCTGCGCCTGAAAGCACTAAGCCATCCACCTCAAGTAAATCACTAGCAGATTTAATCAGAATAGCTTCGAAACCAGCTTTCGCAGCTATTGTTGCAAACACATTTTCTTGTTCATTTTTCTCTTGTGCTAAAATGCCAATTCGCATCATACTTGTCTCATCCACCCGTAGGCCATTACGATAACGGTTAATCACTGAATAATCCACTAGACATCTCAGGCTATAGACCCCATAATTTCCGGCCTTTGATTAATACACTGATGAGGATTATGCGTTGGGAAAAAATGTCGTTGAGTTACGGGGAGTTTATAAGTCCCTTAACAACCATGAAATCTTACATGACATCCATCTGGATGTGCGTGAAGGCGAATTTTTAACCTTACTCGGCCCGTCAGGCTGTGGTAAAACCACCTTACTGCGTCTTATCTCTGGCTTTGAAGATCCAACCATTGGCCATATTTATTTAGATGGCAAAGAAGTGACGGGCGTTCCGCCACATAAACGTCACATCCACACCGTCTTTCAAAGCTATGCCTTGTTTCCTCACTTAACTGTGTATGAAAACATCGCATTTGGTTTGCGCTGCCAAAAAGTACCTAGCGCTGAATTAAAGACACGAGTTGCAGATGTTTTAAAAATGGTAAAGCTTGAAAAGTTTGCCGACAGAAAACCAAATCAATTAAGCGGCGGCCAACAACAACGTGTCGCTATCGCAAGAGCGGCGGTGAACCAACCGCGCGTGTTATTACTTGATGAACCCTTAAGTTCACTTGACTATCGCTTACGTAAAACCATGCAAATTGAATTGAAACAATTGCAGCGCAAGCTCGGCATCACCTTTATTTTTGTTACCCATGATCAAGAAGAAGCACTTTCCATGTCTGATCGTGTCGTTGTCATGCAAGAAGGACACATCGAACAAGTTGGCACTCCGCGTCAAGTATATGAAGATCCAGCCAACCTTCACGTTGCCACCTTTATCGGTGAAGTGAATGTTTTTGATGGTCAAATCGTGAGCCACCAAGGCGAACGTAAGTGGTTAGTCGATGTGCTTGGTAAAACGCGCTTAGTCATGAGTCACCGCACATTTAGCAACAATGAAAATGTAGCACTTTTAGTAAGACCAGAAGATGTCCGTGTTTGGGGCCAGCCAGAAGTAGATGATGCCAGCGAAATGTTTGCAGGCACTGTACTTGAAGTCATTTATAAAGGCACAACCGTTGATTTAATGGTGAAACTAGCCATCAATAATAAAGTGGTTGCTGCGACAGAATTTTTTAACGAAGATGATGATCGCTTAGAATACAAAATGGGCGAACAAGTTTGGGTAACCTGGGCAGCTGGCTGGGAGGTCATCTTGCCACATGAAGGCTGAATTTCAATTTAAACATTTTACTCTAAGCATTGTTTTCACTTGGCTATTCATCTTTGCCCTACTCCCATTTGCTTTGGTTTTAATAACCAGCTTCATGTCGCATACAACGACGGAACATCCTGAGGCATTTTTCACTTTAAGTAATTATGCTGAATTATTTAATTCTACTTATTTAAAGATTTTCGAGAAATCCATTTTAGTGGCGACAACTTCCACACTCGTATGCTTATTAATTGGTTATCCATTCGCCTATACAGTCGCGCGCATGGAAGGACGTTTTAAAAATATTTTAGTGTTATTATTAATCATTCCTTTTTGGACAAGCTCTTTAATCCGTAGCTATGCCTTAATTGCCATTATTAAAGCGAAAGGCTTACTAAACACCTTATTATTAAGCTTAGGTATCATCAAACAACCGTTGGCAATTATGTTTACCAACTATGCTGTTGTGATTGGTATTGTTTACAACTTATTACCCTTCATGATTTTACCCCTGATGACCAATATTGAACGCTTGGATGGCCGCCTAATTGATGCCGCACGTGATTTAGGTGCAAGTCGTTTTACCACATTTAGAAGAATCATTATCCCCTTAACCATGCCAGGCATTCTTTCAGGCTCCATTTTGGTTTTTTTACCAGCAATGACATTATTTTACATTACAGACATTTTAGGTGGCGCAAAATCCATCTTGCTTGGCAACTTAATTCAAAACCAATTTTTAATCTCAGGTAATTGGCCGCTTGGTTCTGCTTTAAGCACCATGCTTACTTTGTTACTCGCCTCCCTCCTCCTGATTTATCTTTGGGTAAGTGGCGGAAAAACATTGAAGGAGTGGTTCTAATGTCTTCTTCAAAAGCAGTAACGAATAGTTACCTCACACTGGTTTATTTGTTTTTTTACATTCCTATTTTCGTACTGATTGCGTATTCGTTTAACGCTTCGCAATATTCGTTAAGGTGGCATGGTTTTAGCACCGATTGGTATCGGGAATTATTTAATGACAGAGACTTATGGATTGCCACTTGGCATTCATTATTACTCGGCATCACAGCCGCAACATCCGCCACTTTTGTTGGCATGCTCGCTGCGATTAGCTTATACCGTTACCGTTTTTTTGGTCGGCAATTATTAAATGCTTTAGTTTTTGTTTTAATTCTTTCCCCAGAAATTGTGATGGGCGCAGCTTTTCTGATCTTATTCACCATTTTTAGTATGCAACTTGGTTTTTGGACCTTGTTTTTTTCGCATGTTAGCTTCTGTATTCCTTTTGTTATAGTCACTGTTTATAGCCGTTTAGTGACCTTTGATAAAAATATTTTTGAAGCTGCCAAAGATTTAGGTGCAACTGAGACATTAATCTTTAGACGTATTTTAGTACCTTTACTTTGGCCTGCTTTATTTTCAGGTTGGCTACTTAGCCTTTCCTTATCACTTGATGATGTCATTATCAGTTATTTTGTCTCAGGGCCTGAATTTCAAATTTTGCCTTTGCGCGTTTACTCAATGGTACGCTCAGGCATCAAGCCTGAAATCAATGCTCTATGCACCGTGCTTTTTGCTATTACCTTGTTATTAGTAATCGTTGCCCAACTTACTCAAAAGAAAAAAGCTTAAAGGTGAAAGATGAAATCATTCCTTCGATGGTTTAGTGTCAGCTTATTATTCCTCATTTCACCATGCATTCTTGCTCAGGATGAAATCAAAGATAAAGTCGTCAATGTCTATGGTTGGGCAGGTGAAATCCCAGACAGTATTATTCAGCAATTTGAAAAAGAAACCGGCATTAAAGTCAATTTTTCTACCTATGAAAATAATGAAATCATGTATGCCAAATTGCGTGTCACTAAAAATCCAGGCTATGATGTCATTCTCCCCTACAGCAGCTTTGTTGATCGCATGCGTAAACAAGGCTCACTTGAACCTTTGGATAAAGCAAAGCTTCCAAACTTTAAAAACCTTAACCCAGTTTTCTTGAATCAACCATTCGACCCTAAGTCAGAATATAGCGTGCCTTTCCTCTGGGGGATTACCGGTATTTTTGTTAACACTGAATATCATGATGCGAAGAAAATCAAACGCTGGAACAACTTGTGGCGCCGCGATTATCGCAACCAACTGATGTTGCTTGATGATATGCGTGATGTTTTTTCCATGAGCTTAATTTCACTCGGCTATTCATGCAACGATCAAAACCCAGAACACATTAAAGCCGCCTTCGAAAAACTACAAGACTTGATGAAAAACGTTAAAGTTTTTTCATCTGACACCATCACTTCCACCATGATTGATGAAGATGCAACGATTGGCATGGCTTGGAATGGTGATGTATTCAAAGCATCACACGAAAATCCGCATATTGTCTTCATTTACCCAGAAGAAGGCTTTAGCATGTGGGTAGATAATCTGTCCATTTTAAAAAGCGCACCACATAAAGATGCTGCGCATGCTTTTATTAATTTCTTATTACGCGCAGACATTGCCGAAAAAGTCTCCATTATCTCTGGCTATCCTACGGCAAATTTAGCGGGTCAAAAATTATTACCTAAAGACATGCGCGACAATCAAATTATTTACCCATCAAAAGAAACAATGAAACACGGTGAATTTGCCTTAGACATCAGTGAAGAAGCGCTCGCCATCTATGAAAGATACTGGGAGCAATTAAAATTAGGTGGTTGATCTATTTACAAGTCGGCATCTCAAATTCTTTAAAATCAAGACAAGCGTATTTTTTCTTCCAATTTTGATAAAACATGGATTGCGCGCATAGAGGAGAGAGCGCACTACCTGTCAATCTACTCGCAATTTCACCCAGCTCACCTTTACCCAATTGACACGCTCTATATTTTGCTCTCCAAAAGAGTTGCGACAAGTAAGAACGTTGTAAAGGATCTAAATTGAATATTTCTGCTTTTAATTCCGCCACCTTATGTGACGATAAGGTTTTACCTAGTTTTAGCAAAATACGGGTAAATTCTGATTTCTCAAAGGTTATTGCGAGCGTATATAGCTCAGCAAGCTCTTTGCGATATTCTTGATAAAAAGTAACACTAGAGAAGCTTGTGCTTAATGCTTGCAGCATTTCCTCTAAAATATAGTCATTCTCCTTTGAGAGCCATTTTTTATCTGTCACCGGATATTCACACAATAAATAAACTATCATTTTATAAAATAATTTGAAATTACTGCGTCTTGCAAAAGCAAGAGGAGATAAATGCTGACCTTCTCTCACTCCAGGAAAAGCCTGAGCACGCAATAATGCATACATTAACTTTTCATTATCCATCTCAATTGCAATGTGTAAAGGAAAGCGCCCATCCTCTAAGCACATCTCATTTAACAACGCTTTCGAATTCCCAATAAATTTTTGCGCATAGAAAAGTAAAAGTAAAACTTCGGCTTCCTTATGATGTGATAACTCTTCAAGAATTGCGCGTTGCAAAATGCGGGATAATAGATCCAAATCATTTGGATAAAGGTCTTCTAACATTTCCTCCGTCACTTTTGCACCCAAATCAATCAGCATATCTATCAAATCCAGGCCAGCACTAGAAACACCTGAAAACCCTGCCAACTTTCTATGAATAGCTATTTTGAGGGGCGTATCCCCCTTTTCATCTGAGTCATTGATTGTTTCGCGGTGAGAAATAAGTACATGCAGTGAGATAAAGTCTAAATCTATGTTTTCTTGCTTGACGATTTCAAGCCATGATTTCATGCATATCCTCCCTGATATGCGATTTATTATATGCTAAATAAAAAAACCGCGCCAAATTCTTTTTGGCGCGGCGCAAGGAGATGAGACACTATACAAACATTACGCGCGCACACCGGCTACGACAACATCTTGGTGGGGTTGTCGTGCATTGATGCTGCAAACATGTTGAATAGATGACGTATCAGAAGCGGTATGTGGGACTTCCGAACCACACCATTCGCGTTCATATCCAAAAATAGTTAAACTTTTGCATGTGTGAGTCACAACTTTTGTTGTGTTATTTTGAGTTGTTTTTTTCACGACGTGCAGAGCATAACCTTCTGGACAAGACCACGAGTCTCCACTTGCAGTTTGACTTACTGTAGGCTCGAGTACCGAGGACTGAGAAGCATAAGCAAGGGTAATTGTGCTTATAAACGTTATAATTATAATTAGCATCGTTTTCATCTTAATCCTCGTCTCGCATTTTTTCTTATTATTATTTTTTATTGTTCCTACGACTTTAATTCTACGCTTGATATATGAAGGGACAATTAAGGGAAACTGAAGGGAAGCTTAAGGTAGAAAAAATTTTCCGGACACGTTTTGGTGTCCGGAACATGCAGACTATGTTGCGTTTACTTTCATCATGATATAGGGGTTATATATCTCCGTTTTAAAATCAAACTTCTGATATAACGCATGCGCATCTTCTGTCATTAAAAACCAGCGGAAAATGCCTAATAAATCAGGATGAGCAAAAATATACTTTAACAATGCTTGACCCACCCCTTTGCGGCGATCAGGTTCATCGATGAAAACATCCCAAAGTGAAGCAAATTCTGACTGATCTGTGATAACGCGGGCAAATCCCACTTGCTTATCATTTTTAAAAACAGCAAAGCATAAGGAATTCTTAATAATCAGTGGTAAACGTTCAGGTGGCAAACCAGTGGAATATTTTGAAGGAATGCAAAGCATGTTGTAGAGATAATCTAAATCAAGGCGCTTCTTATCAGCACTGAAGCTATATTCACCAAAGGTTCCATCTGGATAAGGGATTCGAAATGTCATGTTCAACTCTTGAGCAAGTTTAATATCAGCCATAGTGACACCACTAGACACGAGGTATAGAATACCCGACTGATTGCTAATAATCACTTACTTCGAGGAGTAAAAATGAAAAAAATATATACAATCTTAGTTACCCTGTTTTGCAGTGTTAGCCTTGTTAGTTGCAGCTCCATGAACAACCAAGATGTTGGTACAGTTTCAGGCGCAGTTGCCGGCGGTCTTTTAGGTAGCACCATTGGCGGTGGTAGCGGTCAATTACTCGCTATTGGCGCAGGTACCTTAGTCGGTGCATACTTAGGTGGCTCTATCGGTAAAAGCATGGACGACCAAGACAAGATGAGAATGAACTCAGCCTTAGAAAGCAATAATGTTGGCCAACCAGCTTACTGGCGCAACAACCGTACGGATACAACCTACAAAGTGACTCCAGTTAAAAACGTCAAAGTTCAAGGCAACAGCTACTGCCGCGAATACCGTACAACCGCAGATATCGGCGGCAAAACGCAACAAATGTATGGTACCGCTTGTCGTCAACCAGATGGATCATGGAAGGCCGTTAAATAACGAATGGCAAAAACCAAACTCACTTATTGCTGCCAGACTTGCGGGACACTTTATCCAAAGTGGACCGGCCAATGTACTGGCTGCAATGAGTGGAATACGATCGTTGAAGAATTAAGCGTCAAAGAGACCGGTTCTTCACGTTATCAAGGCTACGCGGGAAATGTGCCCACTATCACGCATATGCATGAAGTGGCACTACAACAAGAATCCAGGCTTTCATCGGGTTCAGAAGAGTTAGACCGCGTCCTTGGTGGCGGTATTATTGCAGGCTCCGTTATTTTAATTGGCGGCGATCCTGGTATTGGCAAATCCACCATCCTGCTACAAACCATCTGCCATCTCGCCAAAGAGCAGAAGGTCTTATATGTCACTGGCGAAGAATCCTTACAACAAGTCACCTTACGTGCGCATCGTTTAGGTTTAAATGAAACGCAATTATTGCTGCTTGCAGATACCCATATAGAGACTATTCTCAATCACTTACAAAAAGAAAAACCAAAAATCGTTGTGATTGACTCGATCCAAACCATGCATACCTCACTTTTACCTTCAGCGCCTGGCTCAGTGGGTCAAGTGCGGGAAAGCGCGATGCAATTAACCAATTACGCAAAACAGACCAATACCACAATATTCTTGGTGGGCCACGTGACTAAAGAGGGCAGTTTAGCAGGCCCTCGCGTACTTGAGCATATTGTTGATACCGTGCTTTATTTTGAAGGTGAACAAGATAATCGCTATCGTATGATTCGCGCTGTTAAAAACCGTTACGGTGCAGTGAACGAATTAGGCATTTTTGCTATGACTGAAAAAGGCTTACGTGAAGTGAACCAACCTTCCGCCATTTTCTTGTCTCGTAGTGAAAAACCAATCTCAGGCAGCATCATCACTGCCACCAAAGAAGGCACCCGTCCGATGCTTGTCGAAGTACAAGCCTTAGTCGATCAAAACTATAGCGGCAATCCCAGACGCTTATCTGTTGGCTTAGACACGCAGCGCCTGGCAATGTTGCTTGCTATCCTGAACCGTCATAGCGGTATTTCGACGCATAATTTAGATGTCTTTTTAAATGTCGTTGGCGGCCTGCAAATTGCAGAAACTGCCGCTGACTTGCCTATTTTATTTGCGATTCTCTCAAGCCTTCGAAACCAACCACTCCCTACTGATTTAATCATCTTTGGTGAATTGGGCTTAGGTGGTGAAATTCGCCCAGTACCAGGCGGCCAAGAACGCTTAAAAGAAGCCGCGAAACACGGCTTTAAAAGTGCGATCATTCCTAAAGGCAATGCGATTAAAAAATCAATTGATGGTTTACAGATAGTCGCTGTGCAAACGCTAAAAGAAGCATTAGATCATTTTGAAGATAATAGCTCGAGCCCACCCTCAAAGCTCACCGCGTTAAAAGACAAAAGCAAAATTGCAGCAGATTTTGATTAATCTCTAATGTATTCTTAGCAGCGAAAAACTGACTATCAATGCAAGGAGATTCCATTGTTAAGACAATCTAATTCGACACTCAGCAACTCAAACTTCACTGATTATTTATTAGAGAGAGCGACCAATCGTACACAATATCCTCAATTATTAGATAAAGATGGCTACCTGGTTTTACCACGTGTTGCGAAAGAATTTGGCTTTAAACCTAACGCAGATAATATGATCTGCATTCTTAATCAAACATTCGCTCATGGTGATTTTTCTAAATTAACGTCAAAAGACAATGTAACAAATGAATCAGCTTATTTTTGTGATTGCACATTTGGCCCAGTCTCATTTGCTAATTGCAAACTAGCTAATTTAATAATAGGCCTCAGCTCATTTTCAAATACAAATTTTAGCTTTCCAGCACATTGGGATCCTAAGCTTAGAATTCCACGTGGACAAGTTGTC
>JADMIO011276526.1_pt1 | contig 91537 bp, 91 predicted proteins | sample 8958161 | NCBI WGS metagenome assembly JADMIO01 (sample SAMN16585339, study PRJNA669376) | soil metagenome | isolation source: Crop rotation soil | place: USA: Cullars Rotation, Alabama | collected 2011
GCCGCGACTTCAAGTCACGTGAATTCCAAGCTTCGGATCCCACTGTGCTGGAAAGATGCCTGCAGCGGTTCAAGCGAACTCACATATTTTTGCATGACAATTGCAGGGATTGTTAACTCACCCAGTTCGTCTTCAAAAGATAGCGCATCATAATCTATATATCTTACAATTCCCGATAAATCGTCGATAGTTACAACATTAAAATATTCTGCAAGAAAACGTTTCTGCTTTTGCTCTTTGGAACTGCCCGAAGCATCGGTAAGTAAAAACTTAATTGCAACAGTCTTTCCTTGTATTTGTGCTTCGTAGACGAGGCCATTGCCCCCCTGCCCAATTGGCTTTATTAATTCAAAATCGCCAAGAACCAGTGAGATTTTATTCGATTTACTTTTAATATACTTTCTTACCCGATCTAGACTCATCACCTTTTTTGATTCCATCTAAAATACTCCATAAAAGCGCCGAAAGCAACTCTCTACTTTATCGACGTGGCTTTTAGCCGATATTTAGATAGAACTCGAAATTATTCAAAAAAACTTCCTTGACGAAATAAATTGGGTTAATTTGACAGAGTATTTTATAGCCAGGAGCATAAAAAAAGTTGAATTAAGAAAAAAACAAAATGACACGTCTTGAAGGAAACGTGGTTGTAACTGCAACCTATGAACGGGCCAAATTTAAAGAGACTTTGAACTTCAGGCTTGTTAATGACTCGATAAAAGTCAACGGCTATCATTTTTTGCTGGTGCCTTGACTATCAGATTTCGGCATTTTCTGTCTACCCATGAATTGTAAACCTTTAGCAAAAGCCAGCTTGTAGAAATCCAAAGCCTTAACAACTCCATTTTTTTGGTATATTTTTGTCCGCCGTTTCTCCACAGCTCGTTCAGAAATATGCACTTCCGAGGCGATCTCCCTATTTGTTTTTCCCTCGAAGATAAACGGCAGGATTTCGCGCTGCCGGCTGGTATAACTTTCTCTCACCCTTTTCGGGTCTTCATAAAAAAATGTTTCACCGTCACTGATCCGTTTTAACGCACCGTATAACAGATCCGGCATCATCACGTCTTTAGGCATGTAGCCTTTAGCCCCGCGTTCGAAAAAATCCAGCATTAAAATATCTTCGTAATAACTACTGATGATCAATACCTTCATTTCAGGGAAATCCCGGCGAATGATATCGAAGGCCTTGTTGCCGTCCATGACTGGCATCTCGAGGTCGAGCAACAGGACCTGAGGCTGCAGGTGTTTCAATAATCTCAGGACTTCAATACCATTTGAAGCTTCGCCGATCACTTTTACAGGATAAGGTTTCAGGTTTTCAATAATAAAATTCCTGAATCTCTCCTTATCATCGGCAATGAGGATCTTAATAACATCTTCCATAAGCGTGGGTGTCTCAGGGGGAAGAGGACGGTTCGCGGAGCACAGAGCAAATTATTTTTGCTCGGCGCCCCCATCCTAAGGCTTAATAAAAGTAAATAAAAATTGAAAAGAATCAAATTTATTTGACCCGAATCCGAATTGAATACTGCTAAAAACGGAACCAGCCTGGCAGGTCGGCAAATATCTGTTTGATGAGAAATTCTCCTTCGCTGTGGGCGTTTTTTGTGTATTTTTGGACGAACGACCCATCGAATTTAACCCGGCACCGGGTGAAGGACCGGTTACCCAAAAAAGCGTTTGAAGCAAAGCTCCGCATATATCTTATTTGTCTGCTTAAGCCTCTGCTTTAAGGCGGGCGCTCAAAAGACAGGGGACCGGCTTTTGAACGAGTTCAGGCGAGCCGGGGCTGTTGAAAAGGTAAAGCTGGTTGCTTCCAAAAATTATATCGAAATCGCGCCGATTTATCCCCGTATAAAAGACACCCTGGCGGCTATCAAAAAACTGGCCTATTCCGACCCCTCGATGTACAACCTCAAATTCCTGTTCGATAAAATAGAAGCCGACGAGCAGGAGTATAATAAAAATTACGCGCGGGCCATTCTTATCCTCGACAATAGTTTGCGGCATCACGCAATCGACATCAACGACTCGCTAAAGTGCCTGGTGAGTTTAAAGAACCTATTCATTAAAATTAAGAATTATAACAAAGCGATCGAGTTGTGTTACACGCTCGAAACCAAATGGCAACGTAAAAGCGATTCCGTAAATATCAACTACGGGATGGGTAAAAGCAGTATCTATCACCAGTTAGGTTTGACCCAAAAAGCAATTTCAGAGAGGAGAAAGGAGTTCAGCAGAATAAAATTCAAAAATGATACCAGTGCGATGGCCGCGTATTATAATGATCTTGGCGTTTTTTTTAACTCGATTAAAAACTCCGACAGCGCCGAATACTACTTTGTAAAAGCAAAACACCTGCTCGAAAACATGCAGTACCCTATTATCAACGAAGTTTATATCAATTTTTTCAAAGCGCTGGTCGATGGTAATCTCGGGCTGGCTTATTATAACAGAGGCAGGATCAAAGAAGCCATCCCCCTGCTCAGGAGAGATATTTATTGCAGCACAAAAGCAAATAATTTTGAAAGCGCCCTGAACAGCGATCTATTGATGGTGAAATGTTACCTCGATCTTAAAGACATGAATACTGCACGCCTCTACCTCGACAGTGCCGGCCTGCTGATCCGTGACGAAATAAGAGAAACCAATCCGAAATTAAAATACACCCTGGCAAAAGCTGAATACTATAACGCGGCGGGCGACCTTTCTCAGGCTAACCGGTGTTACCGCGATTACCTCGACATGAGCAATAAAGCCCTTGAGGTCGAGAATGAACAACAACAAAAAAACGAAAACATTTCAATCAGCGTAGAGCAGGGAGAAAGTGAATTGATGGAAAAAGACAAACTGTTGAAAGCCGTGCAGTTAAAAGAAGCGACTCAAAAATCCTACCAGGCCTACTTATTTGCCGGCATCTTAATTTTGCTGGTAGCGGTTGGTTTGCTGGTAGGTAACAACTACAGTGTGAAAAAACGGGAGGCACAACTATCCATTAAAAATATGCAGATCAGCGCGCAAAAGCAGGTAATAGAGCAGGCGCTCAAAGATAAAGAGATCCTTATCAAAGAAATCCACCACCGGGTGAAAAACAATCTGCAGATCATTACAAGCATGCTCAGCTTGCAAATCGCTAAGGTGGATGACGAAAAAACAGGCATGATCCTCCGCGATGCCCGTCAGAGGATCAGTTCTATCGCCCTCACCCACCAGATGTTGTACCAGAAAGAAAATCTGAGCGACATCAACCTGGGTGAATACATCGAGAGACTGGTTAGGCAGGTGGAGTTCCTGATGCCGGCTTCAAACGTTGAGATGGTGACCGACATCTATTCGAGGGGTACCAGGCTTTCTATCGACAATGCGGTACCGCTTGGCCTGTTGGTGAATGAAATGCTGACGAATGCATACAAACATGCTTTTCCTGAAGGAGCAAAGGGCAGAATTACCCTCACGCTGACCGAAGATGAAAAAACATTTACCTTAGTGGTGGGAGACAACGGTATTGGCCTGCCGGAAAATTTCGATGCGGTCGACAAAAAAACCCTGGGAATGGAATTGATTTATATTTTGGCGGAACAATTGGATTCCAAACTCGAGATTACACAGAAAAACGGAACGATATTTACTTTAAAAATTAAAAAGGCATAAATAAATTTTGAACGAAGCAGATAAAATCATCCTGGACCTGAAGCGGAAAATCTTTAAACCCGTTTATTTTTTAAGCGGGGAAGAGGCTTATTATATTGATGTGATCAGCGACTATATCGAAAACAATTTGTTGGAGGAGGGCGACCGGGAATTTAACCAAACGGTTGTGTATGGGAAAGACAGCGACCTGGTAAGTGTCCTGGGCCTGGCGAAACAATTTCCGATGATGAGCGACTACCAGGTTGTGATTGTAAAAGAAGCGCAGAATATAAAGGAATTGGGCAAAAGCACTGAAGCGGGGGCGACCAAGGGCGACAGTAATTCTGCGACCCAGCAGTTCCTGGCCTATTTAAATAATCCTCAGCCCACCACGATACTTGTATTTTGTTTCAAGTACAAAAAAATCGATAAACGCAGTGCCATTGCCAAAGCGCTTCAAAAAAATGCGGTGTTCCTTGAGTCGCCAAAGTTGTACGACAATAAGATCCCCGACTGGATCAGTAGTTATGTCAGCGGTTTGGGTTACAGCATAGGTCCGAAGGCCTCCTTTTTAATGTCTGAATTTTTAGGAAACGATCTTGGCAAAATTGTAGGGGAGGTCAGCAAACTGTTGATCAGTTTACCTGCGGGAGGGGAGATCAGCGCCGAACTGGTACAGGAAAATATAGGGATCAGCAAAGACTACAATATTTTTGAGCTGCAGGATGCGCTGGCTAAAAAAGATGTGCTGAAGGCCAATCGCATCATCAATCATTTTGCCGCCAACGATAAAGAACACCCCGCGATCATGATCCTTAGTTCTCTCTTTGGCTACTTTAGTAAAATCTTAAAATACCAGTTCCTTCCCGACAAAAGCAAATTTGCAGCCGCCGGGGCTTTGGGAGTAAACGCGTATTTTATCGACGGCTACGCAAAAGCGGCCTTAAACTACAACACTTTAAAATTGAAACACATCTTTTCCTATTTAAAAGAATACGATCTCAAAACAAAAGGTGTAGATAACAGCAGCATCGACAAAGGGGAGCTGCTCAAAGAATTGATTTTTAAAATACTGCATTGAGGTTTTCGGCGGTCAGGAAACCACGGAGATACTCGCGAAGCTTCGCGAGAACAAGAGTTACACAGAGAATTGTTACGCAGTAAGTTTGCGATGTTACCTGTAGTTTCGCAAGGGAAATTTTTTACAAGCGGTCAGGTTATTTGATAAAAGCATTCACTTCGTTTAAAATGATCCTGGCTTCTTCGTCACTCAACTGCATGCCTAGTTTGATCAGGTGACCCTGCGATTCGAACTCAAGCCGCTCGCCTCCTTTTACCCAAAAGCTCTGGCTGACAGTATCTGCGAATTTTATAGGTCTGAGTTCAATGATTTTTAATCTGCTCACCAGATCGAGGTTAAATTCCCTGACCTTGCCTTTTTTGTTAATCTCCCTCTGGTAATGCAAGACGCCGTCTTTGACCCAGAGTTTTTCCCGGCCGAATTTTTTCCAGATAAAAGTTCTTAAAATGCTGAATTCGAAATAGGCCCAGAAAGACAGGTAAACGATAAGGTAGATCCTGGCATTCGCATCCTTCAATTGAAAATAACTGACTAAAACGATCATCCCGCAAACGGTCCAGGCCATCAGCCACAAAAACAGCAGCATTAGTTTTTTATTATTGTCGGTTGGCAAAATAACCACGCTGATGAGATGATCTTTTTTTACAATACTGATGCGTTTTCCGATTACTTTCATTCCTACCTTGTGTTACGTTGTATTTGCTTCATTTGTTATTTTGCAAAAATAAGATAACTTTAAACGATTATCCAATGTTCAGGCGAAAAGAACTTCTCCGGGCAAAAATTTTGGCAACGATATGGCAGACGTAAAAAGAAGTCTTAATTTATTTGACGCAGTGATGCTTGTTTCGGGCAGCATGATCGGTTCTGGTATTTTTATAGTGAGCGCCGACATGACCCGTAACCTGGGTTCGCCCTTCTGGGTATTGATGTGCTGGCTCCTGAGTGGTGTTATCACCTTATTCGGAGCATTGAGCTATGGAGAACTTGCAGGCATGATGCCCGATGCCGGCGGACAGTTTATTTATATCAAACGGGCTTTCGGCAGGCTTACGGCTTTTGTTTACGGTTGGACGGTTTTTACAGTGATCTGGACCGGTGTTTCAGCGGCGGTGGCCGTGGCTTTTGCAAAATTTACCGGCGTTTTTATTCCTTTTTTTAATGAAAGCAATATTGTATTTGCCATTGGAACTTTTGAAGTATCCACCACCCAATTGTTGGGCGTGGTTTCAATAGTATTTCTTACCTATATCAACACCATTGGCATCAATAACGGAAGAATCATTCAACGCGTTTTTACCAGTGCCAAGATTCTTGCTTTGTTGGGCCTTATTTTGATTGGCTTCCTGGTTGCGGCTAAAAACAACTATTGGCAGGCCAATATGCAACTGCCATTTAATAACCTCACTGAACCTCCTTCAGAATTTAAGCTCACGGCCCTTTTGGGTGCACTGGGCGTGGCTTTGATAGGCTCTTTGTTCAGCAGTGATGCCTGGAATAATGTGACCTTCATTGCAGGCGAAATAAAAGAACCGCAAAAAAATATTCCGCTGGGATTGATGATCGGTGTTCTGATCGTAACGGTACTTTACATACTTGCCAATATAGCTTATTTTATGTTGCTGCCGGCGCTGGGTTCGCCCGAAGGCCAAACCGTGCTGGAACGCGGTATCGCTTACGCCGAAAATGACAGGGTGGGAACCGCCGCCATGTATGGCGTTTTTGGCGATACTTCCGTTTACCTGATGGCCTTCCTCATCATGATCTCCACTTTTGGCTGCAACAATGGTCTGATCTTGTCTGGAGCCAGGTTGTTCTATGCCATGGCGGCAGAAGGACTGTTTTTTCGTGCGGCTACCTATATCAATAAAAAAGGTGTGCCTTCAAAGGCGCTCTGGCTGCAGTGCGCCTGGTCGTCGGTACTCTGTTTAAGTGGTTCATACGGCTCCCTGCTTAACTATTGTACATTTGCGTCGATCCTGTTTTACATTGTTACCATTGTTGCTTTATTTTACCTGCGTTATAAGGAACCCGATGCGCCCAGACCTTACAAGACTTTTGGTTATCCGGTTGTTCCGGCGCTTTATATAATATTGGCCGGCGCGGTTTGCGTGGATCTGCTCATTTTCAGACCGGCAAATACTATTTCGGGTTTGTTGATCATGCTCCTGGGTGTGCCAGTATTTTATGCATTTAACAGAAAAAATGCGCAATGATTTTATAAGCAATTTTTTCGGTTTTAACCGGCAGCAGCGCAATGGTCTTTTTGTGTTATTACTGATCAGTTTCCTGCTCCTGGTCACGCGACTGGTCTACCCCATGTTTATGCACCCAAGCAACATCGTGGTAAAAAATCTGCCTCTCTATGAAAAAAAAATCGGGGCAATTGAAAAGTCCCACGTGAAGTTGCCCAAACACAATGAAGAATACAAAACGACGCTTTTTAGTTTTGATCCCAACACAGTTTCCCTGAATCAGCTGTTAAAATTGGGTTTCAGTGAAAAGCGGGCCGGCACATTCATCAAATTCAGGAACAGGGGTTTTGTGTTCAGAAAGAAGGAGGATCTGCAAAAGGTGTATGGTATTTCAGGACACTTTTATGAGACCCTGGAACCATATATTTCGATAGCCGGTAAAAGCGTCAATACCGCAACCGTTATCGCTGTTTCCCGCCAGGAAAGTCCGAAGAACAAAAAGGCGCCCGCCGTGATCGAATTGAACACGGCCGACAGCGCGGCACTGGAAAGCCTGAATGGCATTGGCTCCACTTACGCCAGGAGAATAATCAAATACAGGACGATCCTGGGAGGTTATGTCGCGGTGGAACAGCTGAAAGAAGTATACGGGATGAACGAAGAGGTACTTGCAAAAATAAAAGTGAATCTTTCAGTGGATCCGACGCTTGTAAAAAAGATCAACCTCAATAAAGACGATTTTAAAGTCATCAATAAACACCCTTATTTAAGTTATGAGCTCACAAAAGCCATCTTTAATTTCCGTCGAAAAACTCCCCTTACAGCCGGGAATTTAAATGAAATTGTAAACGATCCCGCGCTTTGTCAAAAGCTGTTGCCCTACCTGGCGTTTGAGTAAAGGGATGATTCACTGAAGATCTTTTCGGAATAGCGGCGGCAGGGGTTCTGCGGGAAATATTTTCACTAAGAAATTCTGCAAAATCTTAGTATATTTAAACAATAATTACCCAAGGCTTATGAGTGATAAACAACGAACGATCAAGAAGGCGGTTTCCATTTCGGGTGTGGGCTTGCATACCGGCAAACCGGTGACGCTGACATTTAACCCGGCTGCAGAAAACCATTGGTATAAATTTCAGCGTGTCGATCTCGACGGCCATCCGGTTATCGACGCGGATGCCGATCTCGCCGTTGACACTTCGCGGGGAACAACCCTGGAGAAGAACGGCGCCAAAGTGCATACCACAGAACACGTGCTCGCTGCCTTAATGGGACTTGGAATAGACAATTGCCTCATCCAGGTAACCGGACCCGAAATGCCGATCATGGACGGCAGCTCGCTTAAATTTATTGAGATCCTTGAACAAGCCGGTATCCAGGAACAACAGGCCGACCGGGAATATTTTGAGCTGACTGAAAACCTGACATTCGAAGACAGCGTTAAAAAGGTTGAAATGCTCGCGGTTGCGCAGGATGACTTCCGTGTGACCGTGATGGTAGACTACGGTAGCGAAGTGTTGGGAACCCAGCACGCGTCGATGTACAACATGGGGGAGTTTAAAAAAGAAATTGCGCCATGCAGAACCTTTGTTTTTTTGAGAGAGCTCGAAATGCTGCTCGAACACAACCTCATCAAAGGTGGTGACCTGGACAACGCAATTGTGCTGGTGGACAGCGAGATCCCTGAAGATAAACTCAATCACCTCCGCAAGGTGTTCAATAAACCCAATGTGGAAGTGAAAGGACGCGGTGTATTAAACAATACCAAACTGCATTTTTATAACGAACCGGCCCGTCATAAGTTATTGGACATTGTCGGCGACCTGGCCCTGGTAGGCAAAATGATGAAAATCCACGTGCTGGCGGCGAGACCCGGACATGCAGGGAATGTGGCCTTTGCAAAAAAATTAAAGGCGCTCGCAAAAAAGCAGAAAGCCGAAAAAGATTACCCGAAGATCGACCTCAATCAGCCGCCATTGCTGAACATTACTGATATTATGAAGATCCTGCCGCACCGACAGCCTATGTTGCTGATCGACAAGATCATGGAACTTTCGGGAGAACATGTGATCGGCGTGAAGAACGTTACACTGAATGAGGAGTTTTTCAAAGGGCACTTCCCCGACAATCCTGTGATGCCAGGTGTGATGTTGATAGAAGCCATGGCGCAATGCGGAGGAGTTTTGGTTTTGAAAACCGTTCCAGACCCCGAGAACTACCTGACTTTTTTCATGAAGATCGACGGTGTGAAATTCAAACAAAAGGTAATTCCAGGTGATACTGTAGTTTTTAGTCTTAACCTGATCACCCCGATCCGTCGCGGTATCTGCCACATGCGGGGCGTGGCCTATGTAGCCAACAAACCGGTGATGGAAGCCGAAATGATGGCGCAGATCGTAAAAGTAAAAAACAACGAAGTAAAAACCCCTGAAGCACAGTTAGCCTAGCCGTTTTATGATTTCACCCCTCGCAAATGTAAGTCCAAAGGCCAAAATAGGTAAAAATGTGACCATAGAACCTTTTGCTACGATATATCACGATGTTGAGATCGGTGATGACTGTTACATTCATCCCAATGCGGTTATTTATCCCGACACGATTATTGGAGCCGGATGTAAAATTTTTCCCGGGGCTATCATTGGCATAGTAAGCCAGGATTTAAAATACAAAGGAGAAAAATCAAATACCATCATCGGCAAGAATACCACCATTCGCGAACACGCCACCATTCACAAAGGAACGGCAGACCGTATGACCACGAAAGTAGGCGACAATTGCCTGATCATGTGTTATACCCATCTTGGTCATGATTGTTGGCTTGGCAATAATGTGATCATTGCCAATAACGGTAACCTGGCTGGGCACATCACTGTTGAAGACCACGTGATCATAGAGGGCGTAGTTGCAGCACAGCAATTTGTCAATATAGGCGCGCATTCATTCGTCGCCGGCGCTTCACTGGTAAGAAAAAGCATTCCGCCGTATATTCGTGTGGCCCGCGAACCGCTTCAGTTTATAGGCGTTAATACGATTGGTTTGGCGCGGCGGGGTTTTGATAAGGATCTCGTTAAACAGATCGAAGATATCTACCGTATTATTTTTGTGCGTGGGCACAACCTGAGCAACGCGCTCGAAATTGTTGAAAGTGAAATGCCCGACACCGCCGTCCGCAAAGAAATTCTTGATTTCATAAGAAACCAGCCGGACGGTATCGTGAAAGGAATTTAACCGGTTATTTTCCGTTCAATTGACAATTTTGAACTTTGAATAATTTTGAACCCCGATCCTTTGTTATCCATTCAACTAAATAATCTCGGCAAAAAATATAACAAGGAATGGATCTTTAAAGACCTTTCTTATACGTTGAACGCCAGCCAGAAGCTGCTCATCTCGGGCGGCAATGGTTCTGGAAAATCAACGCTTTTGCAGGTCATCAGTGGTTTTATTACAGCCAACGAGGGCAGCATTATTTACCGTTCGGGCGACACGGTGATCACGCCCGAACAAATCAAAAACTATATTTCCTTGGCCTCCCCTTACTTACAGCTTACCGAAGATTTTACCCTGATCGAATTGCTGGATCATGTAAAAATTTATAAACCGTTTTCAGGGAACAGGTCTGCAGAAGACGTGATGAAGCTCATGGAGTTACAGGAAGCAAAAAATAAATACATTAAACAGTTTTCGAGCGGCATGAAACAGAGACTGAAACTCGGTCTGGCAATTCTGAGTGATACGCCCTTGTTGCTGCTCGACGAACCGGTTTCAAACCTTGATAAAAATGCGATCGCCTGGTACAAATCCCTGATGAAAGCTCACAGCGATAACCGCAGTATTGTCGTATGCTCCAATGCGATTAGCGACGAACATTTTTTTTGTGACTCAGAGTTAGTGGTGAGCGATTTTAAACCGCGGCTTTAAGAAAAAAATGAAGCTCGATATGATCTGTCTTTTTTACAGATTGGATTTCTGGCCTCAGCCCGAAAACATTTTGTCAACACGATGCCTTATATGATAAGAGAAAATCCACGTGGTTAATAAATGCTAAATTTTGCCTGGTGTTCACTCGTTCAAATGCCTGCCGCCATTGCCAATATGCGCCGGATTTCATAAATTAGAAGAGTTTTTTCAATTTACCCATATGATCAAAGCGTTCTTACTGTTTGTCTTTTTCTTAATCAATTTCAGTTCTGGTTCTGCTCAAAACGAAAATGACGGGCTGGTGCAATGGCTCAATTTTAAAGAAGCTCAGGAAAAATACAAAACTGTTCCAAAACCTTTCTTAATCGATTTGTATACCGATTGGTGCGGCTGGTGCAAACATATGATGAAGACCACCTACTCAAATCCGGGTATGGCGGCATATATCAATACCAATTTTTACCCTGTGAAATTTAATGCCGAAACCAAAGATACCGTCGAATATAATGGTAAAATCTATAAACCAATCTCCAAAGAACCTAAAACACCACATGAACTGGCGCTGAAATTTTTAGGGAAGAGTCTAAGTTATCCGTCCACCGTTTTTGTCACAAACAATTATGAATACACACTGCTGACCCAGGGTTTCCTGGAAGAAAAAAAGATAGAACCCATTCTGATCTTTATGCTTGAGAATGCCTGGCGTACGGGCATATTTGACGAATTCAACAAACATTTTAACCACACATTTTATGACACCAACTTCGTGAAAGTTCCGGTAAAAATGTACTCAATTGCAGAGGTTGAAAAACTTCAAAAACAACACCCAAAAAAAGTACTGGTAAACATCAAATCTTCTTTTTGCAATTCCTGCAGGGTGATGGAAAAAACCACTTATGTGGATTCGAGCATTGCCAATTATGTTAACGACAAATTTTATGTGGTAAGTTTTGACGCCGAATCGGCAGATACCATCATGTTTAAAAATGAAAAACATTTTAAATCGGTTTTTAATGGATTTGCCGTAAACAGTCTTTCATTAAAATTAACTGCAAATCGTTTCAGTCTTCCTGCACTTTGTATTCTCGATGAAGCACTCAACCCGATCGACGTTTTAAATTTCTATCAATCACCCGAACACCTCAAACCGATTATGCTTTATATTGGCGATAATATTTACAAAAGCAAAACATTTTCTGATTTTCTCAAAACCTGGACCGACAGGCCTTTAAAACCTCTGAAACCCGAAAAACCAAAGAAAAAGTAGGAATTTGTGACCCCAACTGTATCCGGAGGCTCTTAACAAATTAACAGCCGCCCTTTGATTTTTTTAACCTCTTCCCAATTTGCCGTATAGCTTAAATTTCCTAAATTAGTAGAGCTTGAGATACCTGCTTTTTATACCTGTTTTTTTTACGGCCTGCAGCAATGCTGCGATTACTTCACCCGACACTCTTGAGGTAAAAAACAAGGGCCCCGTGTCCTGTGAGCGTTTGTGCGACAATGTGGTGGGTATTGTTAACCCGCAAACAAATTGCAACGAAAACTACGTGTTTGACAGATCTCTTTACGCTTTAAAACTGGATACCCTCGCTCAGGTGAGATTCTGGAGAAATATCATGAAACTGCATGAAGACAGTGCGATCGTCAATTTTGCGAATTCACGGGATGTGATCCAGAAAATAAGTATTAAAGACTGGAATCAAAAAAATGATTCTCTTAAAAAGTCATACAGGGACAGTGTAAGGATAGCTAAGAGAGTGGATTCTACCAACAGAGTGTTAATTACGACAGGCAAGAAGTTTTTTTATAATTTCGAAAAAACCGCGCTGAATTTTCAGAAAGGGATTCATTGTTTTGTTGAAAATAGCGTAGATCCTTGGTTTGCGCAGGCAATACTGCTGATTGAAAGTCCGAATAAGTTACAAAAGTCAAACGCGGGAGCCTACGGATCTTTCCAGTTGATGAAAGACGTGGCCAGGCTCTACGGTTTAAAAGTGAACAGGTCCATCGACGAGCGTGCCGATTTTGAGCGTAGTGCCTATGCGGCAAGCAGTCTCATTAAAACGATCTGTATCCCAAAAGCCTATAAAATGCTCGATTCGCTTGGAATCAGGAATTTTAATGAGAGTGAACTCTGGTTCAGATTATTGGTGATGCATATCTATCACGCCGGATCTTCCAATGTACAGAATGCACTATTTACTTTCAGGCCGGCCGAAGGGAATATGAACCTGATCTATAACCTCTGGAGAGCTCAGACATCGCGTTTCAAAAGCGCCTCGCAAAATTATTCCCAATTAGTGCTGGCAGCCATGCTCGAAATGGATGAGCGACTTGGCGTTTTGAAAAAAAACGAATTTACCAACTGATTTGCCTTGGGGTTGTTTTCACCGATTTCGGCCTGTGTGTCGGAAAAGAGCCAGGCGCTAAATTAAAGATACTTTTAGATAAAAATCCCTTAATTTTACCGGTAAAATTATGATCAACCTTCCGCACCGTCCACGCAGGAACCGCAAGAATGCTGCCATCAGGAGCATGGTCCGTGAAAACTCAGTCACCGTTGATGACCTGATCTTTCCTTTGTTTCTGATCAACGGCAAAAACAAAAAAACCGAAGTCAACTCCATGCCTGGCATCTACCGTTGGAGCCAGGACCTCCTATTAAAAGAAATAGAAAGTTGTTTAAAACTGGGAATCTCCACCTTTGATATTTTTCCGGCGCTTGAAGACAAGTTTAAAGACAAAAGAGCAACCGAATCGCTCAACAAGAAAGGACTGTACCTCTCAACCATCAGGGAAATAAAAAAGAAATTTCCTGAAGCGGTAATCATGACCGACGTGGCGATGGATCCATATAGCAGCGACGGGCACGATGGCCTGGTACGCAACGGACAGATCGTGAATGATGAAACCCTCGAAATCCTCTCGAGGATGGCCGTAGCGCAAGCTGAAGCCGGAGCTGATATCATCGGTCCGAGCGACATGATGGATGGCCGGGTAGGTTATATCAGGGAGTCGCTCGACGAGAATGGATTTACCGATGTTTCCATCATGAGTTATACCGCCAAATACGCCAGCGCTTTTTATGGGCCATTCCGCGAGGCATTGGACAGTGCACCAAAGTTTGGTGACAAAAAAACATACCAGATGGATCCCGCTAACAGCAAAGAAGCCTTAAAAGAAGCAGACCTGGATTACCAGGAAGGAGCAGACTTTTTGATGGTTAAGCCTGCATTGGCGTATCTCGACGTGATCAAATTACTGAACGACAATTTTACATTGCCAATTGCAGCGTATAACGTGAGTGGGGAATATGCCATGATCAAAGCGGCAGCTTTACAGGGCTGGATAGATGGAGACCGTGCCCGTGATGAGCTCTTATTGAGTATCAAAAGAGCAGGAGCCTCGGTGATCCTCAGCTATTTTGCAAAGGAATTTGCAGCTTCACGAAAATAACGTATCCGCATCGGTGCCGACGCCGCCTAATTTGTGAGTATCTTGAGCAAAACCAAAGAACATATTTTTTTAACCGGTTTTATGGGAAGTGGAAAAAGCACCTTCGGGAAAAAACTGGCAGCCCTGCTTCAATTCAAATTCATTGATCTTGATCAGTATATCGAACAGCAGGAAAAAAAAACGATCTCTTTTATTTTTGCCAATGAGGGCGACGACACTTTCCGCGACATGGAAACCAGGTACCTGCGTCAGATTGTAGATACCACAGATGCCTGTGTAATCGCATTGGGCGGCGGAACCATTTGTTTCGGGAACAACCTTGAACTGGTAAAAAAATCAGGTTGGCTCATTTACCTGGAATTGTCTTCAAAAGCATTGTATGACCGTTTAAAGAACAGCGGTCAAAAAAGACCGCTCCTGAAAAACAAACAGGGCGACGAGCTGGTGAAGATCATAGAAGAAAAACTGGAGCAACGTGAACCCTTTTACCGGCAAGCACATTTCACCGTGAGTGGATTAAATCTCAACGCAAAAATTGTACATCAACAGTTAATTGAATTTAAAAAAACACATACCGCGCGGTAAGGTCATTTTTGCACTGCTGACATTGTCATTCTCCCTGTCTTCGCAGGACCTCCTGATCAGTGAAAAAAACCTGGGCGCTAACGTGGCCCTGAACCTGGCTTTCGGCACACACTTCCAGCGCCTCGGTTTCAACCTGAATTTTTTTTACGTCAATGATTTTTTCCAGGCCAATTCCGAAGTGCGGGTTTATATCAACTTTAAGAACCTGGGACCGAAAAAAATGTATCCCGAATTGGTATTGTCACAAGGCGTGGTATTCGGTTATGGCGGCCGACGTAATATATTTAACCCGTTTATCAGTTCCATCTCGAACCAAACCGGTTATATCAGTTCATTTGCCTATTCGTACAATGCCTGGTTCAATACCGTAAAAACCCGGCAACAAACCGGTATTGTGGCATTTCAATTCGACCAGATAACCTTAATAGCAGAAAATGATATTTTGGCCCGGGGCTATTATGATCGTTTCCGGACCGGGGGTTTTTTACTACAGTTTCAATATGAAGATAAATTCCAGGCTGGGATCAACTGTACATTGTGGACAGGACAGATGGGAAACCAGGTACACGGGGATTCGGTATTTAAAGCGGTTTGTTATATGGATACCACCGGCGGACGTTATAGTCAGTATTCTCACGGCCTGTTAAGTGCGCAATTCAAATACAGCCTTGATTATTCGCAAAACGTTCAAGCCAGCGTGGGCGTGGACGCAGAACGGGTAAGGAATTTTATGCAGAACAGGATCATTCACGATTACGCCTTCCTACCGCGAAAATGGGTGAAACCGAAGAACTGTCATATTCCCATGATAGACGACAAAGGCCGGCAATACCTCTACCGGGAAGAACAAAAAATAAAGCCTAAAAAAGTCTATTTGAATATTTTCAGCAACGCGAACCTGTTTTATTAGAAACTTCCTCCGTCAATATCGTGCTGAGATTTTATTTTACTTCAGTTTTTTATTATTAATGTGCCGCTCCTGATCACGCTCAGTTTTTTTCTCCAGGTTCTTTTTTAATGCCTTTTCAAGGTCAATACCCGTTTGGTTGGCCAGGCAGATCAGTACAAACAACACGTCTGCCATCTCATCTCCAAGGTCTTTTTGTTTATCGCTTTCTTTTTCGCTTTGTTCACCGTAACGGCGGGCCATAATCCGTGCCACTTCGCCCACTTCTTCCATAAGAATGGCCGTATTGGTGAGTTCATTAAAATACCTGACACCATATTTTTTTATCCAGGTGTCTACCAGCGACTGCGCTTCTGAAATGGTCATGGTTGAATTTTAATAAGGTTAACGGCTGCAAGTTTAATATCGTTGGCCGCAAAGGCATTCTTGATTTCCTCATACAACTCACTGGCAACTGCTCCCGTGTCACCAGGCAGGCAGTAGGGTTTCACATTTAGCTGGAGTAGGCCCTCCGAAAATTTCCCTACGATGATCTCAGGTTTTTCGCTGGTGATGACCTTATTGTTTTTGCCGATGGCATTAAAAATGATGAGTTTTACCTTGTTGAGGTCGTTGTCGCTGTTTATCTTGAATTCCAGGTCAATGCGCAGGTTGCCATATCTTGTATTGTTCACGATGGTTCCGTTTGACAGTGGTCCGTTGGGAAGGATCACCGTTTTGCGTTCTCCGGTAAGCAAAATGGTATTAAAGATCTGGATCTCCAGGACTTCTCCGGTTTGTCCACCCGCCTCGATAGCATCGCCGACCTTAAAAGGTTTAAAGATCAAAATCAGAACTCCCCCCGCAAAATTAGAAAGGGATCCCTGTAATGCCAGTCCTACAGCCAATCCGGCTGCACCCAGGATCGTTACAAAACTTGCCGTGCCCACACCGATCATGCCGGCTACCGTTACGATCAGCACAATTTTCAAACCGATACTCAAAAGACTTTTCAGGAAAGTCCGCAGGCTTATATCCAGCTCACGCCTGGCCATTGTTTTATCGGCGATCCGCGAGATGCGCCTGATGACCCAGAGGCCGATCAGCAGAACAAGGATTGCTGAAACAACTCTTGGGGTATATTCTACCAGGGTGTCGGTGAATTTTTCGTACCAAAGATTGAATTTCAGTTCTTTCTCTGCGATTTTTTCTTTAACTACTTCAACCGGCGGAAGGATTTTTTTTAATCCGTCGGGCGCTTCTAAAAAATGTAACATACAGCAAAAATTTATACCTTCACAAAGCTAAAAAAAAGTAGGAAGAACACGTGAATTACCGCTCCTTATCTGAATGTATTACCGACCTTGAAAAACATGGTCACCTCGTGCGGATCAAAGACGAGGTGGATCCAGATCTTGAAATGGCAGCCATTCACGTAAGAGTATTCCGGAACGGAGGCCCGGCCATCCTTTTTGAAAAGGTAAAGGGCTCGGAGTATATGGCCGTAAGCAATTTATTTGGTTCCTTAGAAAGAAGCAAATTTATGTTCCGCGGACGTTTGGGAAAAATGCAGCACATGGTTGAATTGCGCAACAACCCCCTGGCCGCCTTGAAAAGTCCGTTCAGGTATTTTGGAACGGGTTTAGCAGCGTTAAAAGCCCTGCCGAAAAAGTCTTCGTTTGAGTCGGCGGGATTTAAAGAAATAAAAATTTCTGATCTGCCTTTGATCAAACATTGGCCGATGGATGGCGGCGCTTTTGTGACTATGCCCCAGGTGTATTCAGAGGACATCGACAAACCGGGTGTGATGGCGTCAAATTTGGGAATGTATCGTATTCAGCTGAACGGCAACAACTATGAATTGAATCGCGAGATCGGATTACATTACCAGTTGCATCGTGGAATAGGGGTCCATCAATTCAAAACAAATAAAAAAAATCTGCCTTTAAAAGTGAGCATTTTCGTCGGCGGACCACCAAGTCACCCGCTGGCCGCGGTTATGCCGCTTCCCGAAGGCCTCAGCGAATTAACTTTTGCCGGCGCGCTGGGCGGCCGGCGATTTAAGTATGCCTATCGTGACGGCCACTGCATTTCACTCGACGCGGATTTTGTAATTACAGGCGAGGTTTATCCGAATGAAAATAAGCCCGAAGGACCTTTTGGCGATCACCTGGGGTATTACAGCCTTAGGCACGACTTCCCGCTGATGCGGGTAAATAAGGTCTATGCAAAAAAAAATGCGATCTGGCCATTTACAGTTGTAGGCCGGCCCCCACAGGAGGATACGGCTTTCGGGGCGCTCATCCATGAGATCAGTGGAAACGCTATCCCAAATGAAATTCCAGGAGTCAAAGCTGTCCACGCTGTAGATGCGGCGGGCGTACATCCCCTTTTACTGGCGGTCGGAACCGAACGTTATACACCTTATTCCAAAACCCTGCGCCCTGCTGAATTGCTGACACAAGCCAATAGGATCCTTGGAACCGGGCAATTGAGTCTTGCCAAATATTTGTTTATCAGCGCCGATGCCGAAAAGGAACTCAACTGTTACGACACTGCCGCATTTTTTAAGTACGTTTTCGAAAGAATCGATCTCACAAGAGACCTGCACTTCCAGACAAAAACGACGATAGATACGCTTGACTACAGTGGCAGTGGCCTCAATGAAGGCAGTAAGCTGATCCTGGCAGTATACGGAGACAAAAGAAGAGACTTAAAAAACAAAATACCTCCGGTGTTGCTCGCCGCTGAATTTGGTTCCGGTGTGGTGATGCTCATGGATGGCGTGATCGGACTTTCCCTGACTCCGTTCACTGATTATAGCCAAGCGAAAACCGAAATTCAAAAGCTGGCCTCACGGATACAGGATCATCGTGCAGAGTTTGAGGGAATTGTTCAAATAGTAGTATATGACGATTTTAAATTTCCGGTGCAACCGGAAAATTTAAATGACTATGTCTGGATAACCTATACCCGCAGTAACCCTGCCAACGACGTGTATGGAGTTGATGAATTTACTGAGAACAAACACTGGGGCTGCAACGGGCCGATGATCATCGACGCCCGTAAAAAGCCGCATCATGCGCCGGAGTTAAAAGTTGATCCTGCAACTGAAAAAAGTATTGAGAGATTTTTTGGAAAAGGCCGGGTTCTGGAAAAATGGGCCTGAACTAGAGTTCCCATCCCTGTGACAGAAATAAAATTAGATTTTTTGACGGCAGCTCACCAATCAAATTCGTTCAAATAATTGCGTGTGAAAGAACCTAAAGTCCTTTTTTCTGACGTTTCTCGTCAAATTCGCCTCCTCGAAACGGCAAAGTTCTTAAAAAAGGCAGGGCGGTATACCGCCCTTTTTGAAAAATAATGACATAACTTCTGAGCATTGACGAGACTTTCATCAAATGTAGAATTTTTCGACGAATTTATTTGTCCCGCATATTTTTCTAAATAGTTTTATCCCGATCTCAATCCACATTTTCTTTGTTTTTATAAGCAGTGAAACGAAGTTGAACTTCCTTACCACCCGTGTGGAAGTTTAAGTTTTTCAAAACTCTGACACGGAGTTTAAACTTTCGCTTCAATGCAACGGAGTCAGCCGAAAATCCGATGAAGAGTAGGCCCAATATTGTCTATGTCAAAGATTACTAAAGTTTCTTTAAGTTGCCTGGATCTCATCCGGCATTTCGAAGGCTTGTTTCTGAATTCATACCAATGTCCGGCCAAGGTTTGGACTATAGGTTACGGTACCACTATTTATCCCGACGGTTCAAAAGTTAAGGAGCGACAATCATGTACGCAGGAGCAGGCTATGGTTTACCTGCGGCATGACCTGTCGTTTTTTGAAAACGCGGTGGATGCTTATACCCGCGATGACGTGACCCAGCAACAGTTTGATGCGCTGGTTAGTTTTGCCTATAATCTCGGTGCAAAGAACCTCAAGGATTCGACCCTGTTGAAGCGCATCAATAATAACCCGCAGGACTACGATCTGATCGAGGCACAGTGGTTGAGATGGAACAAAGCCGGGGGCGCTGCGTTAAAGGGCCTCACCAGGCGGAGAAGTTCTGAGTTTTATTTTTATAAAACTGGCTTGCTGAAATTTGATTTTTGAAAACGGAGTATGCTGAAAATCCGGATAAGAGTAAGCGTTCAAGTCAATAAGTCATGATACAAAATACACGCATCAGAACAATTGGGATTGGCGGTAACACTTCACTCAGTATTAGTGTTCAGGTCGGAAATGCACAGCCGGCGAGTACAACAATCTATAAGAATGGCGTACCAGAAATTTCCAAGGAACATAGCTTTTCTTATACCGTTAACAATGTAAAAAAGGGAGATCAGATCTACGTGATAACGACCGCCTCCGATATTCCTCAGAATTCGGATGTTATAATAGTAACTCATACTTTACAAAATCCAAACGACGTGGTCAACTACAATGACAATGTGAGTCCAAATGATATCGCCATCAATACAACGAAGTATTATCTGTTTTAATATGAAAAAAATTCTTCTTTACGTGTTGATGGGTGCAAGCGTCTGTTATTTTTCACAAAACAACGAAGAGGTAAAACTGGACCTTCTAAAGTCCCCTTCGTCACCTGCTTTTATCTTGCTTAATCAACAGCCCACCGATATTGAACGACCGGCCACACCAACAGATTTTGCTGTCAGTTTCAGGAACAGTTCCAACAATTTCAGTGCTTTTCCTAAAAACTACGCTGTCGAAATGGCACCAGCCTGGTTGTTTAACGCAAAAAACATCGGGTTTGAGGCAGCATATGGTGAGCATTCGCATGAAGACTACTGGAAAAATATCCAACAGACGTTCAATCTCTCTGTAGCCTATGCGCCAGTTGATTCGCTGGTTCCTCAGGGCGCTTCGCAGTTTGGTTTTGGCTTTAAATTTTCTATTGTAAGAGGGCAAACAGACACGGCATTCCTTAATACAATTAAATCTTTAAATGGTGTTCTAAAGGAAATAGGTCAGGATTTTACGGCAAAAGCCGAGGCGGAATTGAGAAAAAACAGACGCTATTTTGAGCTCGATAGTTTTTTGAACGCCAAATTGAAGAATGGTGTGAGCGCCACAGATACATTCCTGATAAGAAGTCTCTCAATCACAATGGAAAAATTGGAGAATGAAATTAAAAATAATTTCATCAAGGACTATAGCAATAAACTAGAAGCGAAAAGGCTTGTACTTATTGAGAAATTAAAAAAAATGCAAGTTATGCGTACAGGCTTCTTTTTGGATGTTGCCGGAGGGGCTGTGCTCGATTTTCCGACGCGAGTGTTTGAATACAGCGAAATTAACAAGTATGGAGCTTGGATTACCTCAGGGGTGGACGGGAAAAATATTTCCGCCCTCGGCATTGGTCGGCTACTTGCAAACACAAAAACGCCATATCTGACCGATAGTAGTTTGATCGGCACAGACAATAGCACTGCACTCGACTTGGGGGGACGGTTGATATACAAAAAAGACAAATTTAATATCTCCGTGGAAGCATTATACCGCAACTATCTGAATACTGATAAATATCAAACAGGCTGGAAGGGAACTTTTTATATCAGCTATGATCTTGGAACAAATAAACTTTTAACCTTAAATATAAGCAGAGATTTTAACGGTTCCGTAAACAAAAAAGGCAATCTTGTTACCGCTTTAAATCTTATTATCGGACTTGGAAGCACCAGGAATACAGGAGAAGTCAAGAAGTGAATGATTGATCTACAAATACCGCACCCTTATCTCCACCGTTTTCACCTCATTCTTTAGTACAAAATCAAAGGATTCAAATTTGGGTCTTTTCATACCGGTGTGGTAATAGTCCGAAAAACCAAAACCCTCTTTCGGAAGAATCAGGCCGTAGTCCATTTTTTCGTTTTTATTTTCATCATCCAGAATGGCAATCCCATAAACGCCGGGTTTCATGTCGGAGTAACTTATTTTCCAGGCGTTTTTCTCGAGCCCCACTTTTGGCACCGTCTTAATAAACAATGCTTTTTCTTCGTCAAATCCCTGGGGAGTATTGTAGAATGCCAAACGAATATTGCCGGTATTGTTTCTCACCCCGCTGAACTGGATTTGCAGAGTTTGGGCCAACGAGTGCTGAAGCGTGAGAAATAACAAAGCCGCGAGTAAAATTTTCATAAACAAATATAATGAGAATTAGTACCAGGCCATCAGGCTCTAAACATCACCTTTTCTTTTATATCTTTGATCTTAGCTATTTCCTTTTAAATGGAAGATACCGAAGAACTCACCGAAGTCAAAACCCTGCAAAGCGAAGAGCGGCAAACGATCGTGCACTGCATCTGCGGCGATATTTATGCGTATCGCGTCTGGCCTTCTACTTTTTTGATCGAACACGGCACATCCCGGCGAGCGAAATTAATCACAGCCTTCAATATTTCCTTTGCCCCAACCTGGACTTTAAATGACGGAAGAGGATTTACCCTGATTTTTGAGGGACTCAGCAAGGAGTGTTCGGTTTTTGACCTGAAAGAAATTATTCCCCAGGAAGGAGGCTTTGAGGTTAACGGGATCCACCGTAACAATACCGATGTTTACCAGGTCACCGTTTGAGCGCTCAGCCCAGCATTAACATCAAAATCCTTTTTAATTTTTCGCCGAGGAATTCTATATTTGTATTATGCTCAAATATTTTCTTTCTGTTCTTCTCTGCCTCTCAGTTCCAGTTTTTGGCCAGAAACCCGCTAAGCCCCAGAAGGTTCAAAAATTGCCTATGCCCATCGTTAAAAAACCCGATCAGAAACGGGTGACCGACTCGGCCTTCAGGTACTATGAAATGGGCCTGATGGCATTTAACGAAAAAAATTACCGTCGCGCCGACTCGCTTTATACCGTGTCGCTGATGATCAAGCAACACCTCGACAGTTATTATAACCGCGCCCTGGCGCGGGCCATGTTGAACGATACCAAAGGATATTGTGAGGATATCTGCGCCGCAGCCACGCGAGGGGACCGGGAATGTGATACGATCTTCCGGAAAGAATGTGGTACCGCCGATACCATTTATGTGCATTTAGACAATAAGCCAGCTACTCGTTTAAAACACGAAGCTTATTGTGTGATCTATCAGAGTGATTTTAAAGACGCGAACGTGGCCGTGAAATTCGACAAAAAAGGCAAATTCATGAACTCTGAGAAATTTGAAGCGCCGAAAAATGAAAAAATCCCAACGGAAGAAACATTTCCAGAATTTCGTGGAGGGGCACAGGGCCTGAAAGATTTTGTGAAAGCCAACCAGAAATTTCCGCCTGAGGCAAAAAAGAGAAACGTGTCGGGGACGGTGGTGGTAAAATTTGCGGTCAATCGCCTTGGTTATCCCGAAAATATCAGGTTGGTAAAACCAATGGACGACTGCCCGGAATGTAACGAGGAAGCGGTGCGTCTGGTGTCTTCTATGCCCCGCTGGAAGCCCGGAGCTTCCCAGGGCAAAACAGCGAAATTTAACTACAACCTGCCGCTTGAATTTAAAAGCGGCGGCTGATTTTTTTAAACGCCGGTCGAAAGGGTCCGGAAGAGATAATTCGATTTTATGGCTGATCACAACAATAATATCGGAGACGATGAACAAAAACCCACTGAACATCGTCCGGTTCCCGGCCAGGATAAATCACACGACGAAGAACAGGAGATTGCAGGGCAAACCAACGGAGAAGAACCTGGTCAGGAGGAAGTTATTCTACCCGAATCGGACTATCAGTCTGTAAAACACTTCCTCATCCTCAGCATTTTTTCTTTTGGGATTTATCCGTTTTTCTGGTTCTACAAACATTGGCGCTACTTAAAGGACGAAAAAAACATGGACATAAGCCCGGGTTTCCGTACGCTTTTCATAATTTTTTCCGGTTATTCTCTTTTCAGAACCTTTCAAAAACTTGCACGGGAAAAAGGTTATCAGGGTTTTCGGCCTCTTCGGTTGATTTTCCTTATCTACACCTCTATAATTTTGGCTTGCACTATTTCAATTAATCCCCCGCCGGCACTTGCATTTTTAGCTCTTTTTTCATGTTTCCTTCTTATCCCAGCGCTCAACGTGATGAATTTTTATTATCAGAAAGAACAGGAGGGTTATAGGATCAAACAAAGGCTGGGCTTAGACGAAAAAATATTTCTAGGAATCGTTTGGACCTTTATGTTGGTTCTGAGTTTTATTTCCTGAGGGCCCAAGTTTTTAAGATCCCTCTACGTATAACTTTAACCAGGCAAGGGCTTCGTCTTTTTTTCTAAAGACCTTATATGGACTTTTCGGCCGTTTTACGGTCAGGTAAAAATTGGCGATCAGCTGGTAGGCTGTAGAATCAGCGACAATGGCATAGGCCGAACCCGGCGCCTCCGATTCAATGCGTACGGCATTCTCTTTGGCTTCCCTGGTTATTTTTACACCTTCGAGGGCTTCAAACAAAAACGGATGTTTCCGGCCGCTGGTGATGTCGTTGTAAATATTGAGCAATAACATTTGCAGTTTCAGGTCCAGCGTTACATTTTTATGAAAAAGCACATACACAATCCCATCAAGGCCAAGTGTAACCGTAGCTTCGTTGATCTTAATCTGTTTCAATCCCTGTTCCAAATTCCTGACATTTTCTTTTTGTAAAGCTACATGTTTCTCACGATTCTAAATCTGTTTAATATCAGGTATTATTATTAAAGCAGGCGATTTTAACTACGATTCAATACCTTAGCGCAATCAATTGATTTCATTCCCAATATGCCGCAGTCTAAACCGAATTTTAACAGAATGCTTGAACTCATCGATGAGGTTTTTGAAACGCGTAAAGATCCCGGTCAGATCCAGGTGTCGCCACAACAATTAAAAAAACTTCAGGAAATTCATCCTGCAACCCTCACGGAACTGGCCGATGAGAATGGGCCCCTAATATGGATTTTGCTGATACCAACCACCAGAAAAATTATGGAAGAGTTCGTCACTTCCCGGATTTCTGAAAAAGCACTTTTGGATAAAACCAGGCCAGGCGATATTTATGATTGTATTTATTTGTGCTCGGCTACGACTTTACCTGAATACAGGGGCAAAGGAAAAACGATGAGACTCTGTTTAGACGCGATAGACTCAATCCTGGCTGATCACCCGGTCAGAACTTTGTTTGTCTGGCCCTTCACGGTTGAGGGCGACAGGCTGGCAGAAACAATTGCAAAGGCAAGCAAGCTGGAACTTTTAAAAAGAGAAGTTTAACAAACACACGGCACGTGTTCAGATGCTAGAGTCTCTGCCTCAGAACCTCAAACAACACGATCCCGCTTGCTACCGAAACATTCAACGAAGCAATTTTACCTGTCATGGGAATTTTTACTTGCACGTCGCTGCGTTTTAGGTATTCGCTGCTGATGCCATTTTCCTCGCTCCCGACAATGATGGCGGTTGGTTTTTTAAAATCGGCATCGTAAATCAGGTTCTCGGTTTTTTCATGGCAGGATACAACCTGCAGGCCGCTTGCCTTAAGAGACTCAATAACGGTTTTTAAGTTATCTTCCCGGCAAACTTTAATCCTGTGCAACGCTCCCGCACTGGTTTTAATGGCGTCACCATTAATCTGCGCGGCACCCCGGCTGGGAATAATGATAAAATCCACGCCCGCACATTCGGCACTGCGCGCAACGGCACCGAAATTTCTGACGTCGGTTACCCGGTCGAGGATCAATACGAGTGGGGTCCTGCCCTGCTCAAAAACAGCGCTTAAAAGCTCATCTGTGGCATAATAGATTATTTCAGTTAAGTAGGCGATAACGCCCTGGTGGTTTTTACCGGCTGGGCCTGCGGATGCGTCGGCGATCCGTTTCAGTTTTTCGGGCGGTACAAACTGGATAGGTACTGTTTGGCCACGTAAAGCCCGGCGCAGTTGATTGTACAGTTCGTTTGATAAACCCTTTTGTATCAAGATTTTTTCTATGTCCTTGCCTGCTTCAAGCGCTTCCAGCACCGAACGCATACCAAAAATCAGGTTGTCTTCTTCCATCAAAACAAATTACGTCATATTTATTTCATTTAGCAATTCCCGCGGGAAATCACACGTGAGCTAAATTGGCGTTTTGATGGCTGCGGAGGAAACGGGATATTAGTATAAGCCGCGTGAAAATACCCTACGGATTGCCCCGGAGGGGCAAAACATTTAATCGCCTTTAACCCTCGTTCAGCCGTTCGAGAGCCCAGCTTCAATGGGTTCTTAGCGGACCTGCAGGGCCTGCGATTCTATAAAAATCTGTTTGTGATATCGTGCTTTACTTGTATCTTTACTTAAATTTAGTAACCAAAATGGATCCATTACATCGAAGAGTTGAGGACGCGCTGGATACCATCCGCCCATATCTGGAAGCAGACGGTGGAAACGTGGAAATAGTTGAGATCACAGGTGGTCAGACATTAAAGATCGAATTAAAAGGCGCTTGCAAGACCTGCAATATGAGTCATATGACCATGCGCTCAGGCATCGAAGAAACCATTCGCCGTGCCGTTCCCGAAATAAAAGAAATTATCTCCATCAATTAATTTATGAAGCTCACCCATAAGCTACGTGAAAATAAAAAGACCTTATTTTCTATTGAAATTCTCCCCCCGTTAAAAGGCAAGAGTATTCAGAGTATTTACGATGCTATCGATCCGTTAATGGAATTTAAGCCGGCTTTTGTAGATGTTACTTATCACCGCGAAGAATACATCTATAAAAAGAGAGACGGAGGGTATCTTGAAAAAGTAAGCATCCGTAAACGACCCGGCACAGTTGGCATTTGCGCTGCGATCATGAATAAGTACAACGTGGATGCCGTGCCGCATATCATTTGTGGCGGGTTTACCCGCGAAGAGACAGAAAACGCCCTTATTGACCTCCAGTTTTTGGGTATCGACAACGTATTGGCTCTGCGCGGCGACAGTATAAAAACCGAACCTTCCTTTGTGCCGGAACCCGGTGGGCATGCCTATGCTATTGACCTGGTGCGACAGATCACCGAGATGAACAAGGCCAACTACCTCGACAATGACATGAAAGACGCGGCGCCAACGAATTTCTGCATTGGTGTGGCCTGCTACCCTGAAAAACACTTTGAAGCGCCCAATATGATCAGCGATTTAAAATACCTGAAAGCTAAAGTGGACGCAGGAGCGGAGTACATCGTGACGCAGATGTTTTTTGACAATAAAAAATATTTTGAATTCGAAAAGCTGTGCAAAGACTACGGCATTAACGTGCCGATTATTCCGGGTTTAAAAATACTGGCGAATAAAAAACAGATCACCGCCCTGCCGAAAATTTTTCAGTGCGACATTCCACAAGCCTTTTACGAGGAATTGGAGAAGTGCAAAAGCGATTCTGAGATCAAAACGCTTGGAATAGAGTGGTGTATTCAACAAAGTAAAGAACTGGTGAAAGCAGGAGTACCCTGCCTGCACTTTTATACCATGGGCAGCTCCGATGCAACCAGGGCTGTTGCAAAGGCAGTATTTTAACACGATATTTTCCGGTACATCAACGCATGAATTACGATTTTTATACCGGGGAAGTATTGCTTATCGACAAACCCTATACCTGGAGTAGCTTCCAGGCCGTCAACAAAATCAAGCATGCCATTAAGAAACACCCCTCCCTGATCGTAGATGGCGCCAGGGTGAAACCGAAGGTAGGTCACGCAGGCACGCTTGATCCGCTGGCCACGGGATTACTTATCGTTTGTACCGGCAAAAAAACAAAAACCATTGAGTCCTTAATGGGTCTGGAAAAAGAATACACCGGTACTTTTTTTTTGGGCGCAACAACCCCTTGTTTCGACCTGGAAAAACCCATCGACCATCATTTCCCTATCGACCACATCACTAAGGAAATGTTGGAAGCGTCAGCAAAAAGTTTTGTGGGTCTGCAGGAACAGGTACCCCCCATCTTCAGCGCCGTGATGATCAATGGCAAAAGAGCTTATGAATACGCACGGGCGGGGGAGGATGCTATCATTCAACCAAGACAAATCGAAATAACGGAATTTGAATTAACGAATGTCGCAATGCCTTCGGTTGATTTCAGGATCGTTTGCAGTAAGGGGACATACATACGCAGTCTTGCGCGCGATTTTGGACTGGCCCTAAACAGCGGCGCACATCTTACACGTCTGTGCCGTACCCGAATCGGTAATTTTGAATTGAAGGACGCAGTGTCGCCCATTGATTTCTCGAATGGATTGTCTGCTTTGGTAGTTGAATAGGGTTTTAAGGTGGTAATGATTTTACTCAGTTTTATCCCAAAAGGAAAAAAACTTTCGTTGCGGGTTCGGAAATTGCACTAGATATTCAGGAAATGCATAAACTCGTCCAGCCGGTCGTTCATGCCTTTATCAAAGTCGCCCTGGTGAAAGGTTGCTTTAACCGCGTAATTGTAGCGGTAAAAGGTCTGCAGGATGCCCGAAAGGTCTTCTCGGTTCACTTTAATGGTCACTTCCATTCTCATACTATCCGGCGCCGATGACACATGAAGACTAAGGATTTTTGCGTCATTACCTTCAATGATGTTGCCGATCTGGGTAACGGAATAATCATGCTGGTTAAGCTCCAGTACAATAACGCCACCCGGGTTCTGAACAGCGATCATGGTACTCAGATTTTGGACGATTCCTTTTAACGTGATGCAACCCTTGTACAGTTCCTTTTCATCGATCACGGGAATCAGCGTGAGATTCAGGCTGCTCATCAGTCTTACCAGGTCATAGGTGTGCTGGTAGTGGTGAATAACAGGCCGCATAAGATGCAGTTTGCTGATATTGATCTGCTCGTCGGGATGTTCATAGTCCATGAGGTCGGCTTCCGAAACTATGCCGATCAGTTCGCGGTTGTTCACAACAGCAAGATGAGAAACCTTAAATTGTTCCATCCAGTCAAGCGCAAGCTCAACAGTATCTGTAATCTTTAACGGCGGGATTTCGTCGGTTATTAAATCGCCTACTAGCATTCAGGGCAAAAGTAGCAAATAAATTAATCCCGGAAATATTTTATCAAAAACTAACAAATGTTTACAAGGGTTTATAGAAATTTAATCTAATTTTAAAAATGTTTTATGATGCTTGCCAATGACCAAATTAAGTGTTAATATCAATAAAATAGCCACGCTGAGAAACGCGCGCGGAGGCAACGTACCCGATGTGATTAAAGCCGCTACAGATATTGAACGTTTTGGTGCGCAGGGAATTACGGTTCATCCGCGCCCTGACGAAAGGCATATCACCTACAAAGATGTTAACGACCTGAAACCACTGCTGAAAACAGAGTTTAATATTGAAGGCAATCCAAAGGAAAAAAAATTTGTGGAGTTGGTTTTGAAAATCAAACCAGCCCAGGTAACCCTGGTGCCCGATGCCGCTGGCCAGATTACCAGCGATCACGGCTGGGACACCGTGAAAGAGAAAGCCTATTTAAAAGACATCATCGCATTGTTCAAATCCAAAAGAATACGCACCTCTATTTTTGTAGATCCCAACCTCGAAATGGTGGAAGGGGCCAAAGAAACGGGAACCGACAGGATAGAACTTTACACCGAAGAATATGCGAGGCTGTTTTCTTCACAAAAAGAGAAGGCGATCATTCCCTATGCTGAAGCAGCAAAGTTAGCAGTAGACTTAGGTATCGGCGTTAACGCAGGGCATGATCTGAATCTCGAAAACCTTAAATATTTTAAAGCTCATGTGCCAGGACTACTGGAGGTATCGATTGGTCACGCACTGGTCAGCGATGCCCTGTATTTCGGTCTCGAGAATGCAGTGCAATTGTACCTGAGACAATTAAAATAAACACCGGCGACTTAACAAGTAAATTTATCTGACAAATGAAATTAGCTTTTAGAGAATACGGAGCGGGGCGACCGCTTGTTATTTTGCATGGATTATTCGGACAAAGCGACAACTGGAATACGTTGGCTAAAAATTTTGCTGAACAGGGACTTCGTGTGTTTGCAATCGATCAGCGCAATCACGGCCTTTCGCCACATAGCGATACCTGGAACTATTCGGTCATGGCAGAAGACCTGAGGGACTTTATAAACGACCACCAGCTTAAGGAGCCGACTATCCTCGGTCACAGCATGGGGGCCAAAACCGCGATGTTTTTTGAACTAAAATACACGGGTATTTCGGGCAAGTTGATCATCGCCGACATGGCACCACGGGCAACTGCACGGCATCACGACGAGGTTCTAAACGCACTTAATGCCGTTGATTTTTCTAAACTTGAAAACAGGAAAGAGGCTGAAGCAGTATTAAGCAGGGATATAGCCGATTTTGGGACCAGGCAGTTTTTATTAAAAAATATCTACTGGAAAGAGGATGGCAACAAACAGATGGATTGGCGTTTTAATTTAAAGGTGATCACCGAAAAATATGAGAGCATCCTTGAAGAGGTACCTGATCGCCAAAGCCCCGTTCCAACCCTTGTTCTGAAAGGAGAAAAATCAGGCTATATTACTGAAAAAGACTACAAAGATTTTGAAAAAAGGTTTCCCAACCTTAAGATCGAGACGATTGCCGGCGCAGGACACTGGATTCACGCAGAAAAACCAAAAGAATTCTTTGAAGCAGTAATGCGATTCGTCACTGGTAGCTGAAGAACGTCGGTGTTTTTATTTCTCAACAATTATTTTTTTAGTGACTTTCAGGCCACCTGCCTCACCGGTAATTAAATAAATTCCGGTCGGCAGGTCGCTAACCGTTATTTCTTTTACGGTTGATTCAGAAAGTTTTAAAATTCCTATAATTTGGCCCAGGGAATTGATGATACTAAGGTTGATTTTGTCCACTGAACTTACCGTAAAATTACCGTTGTTTGGATTTGGGTAAATGTTAAGACCCGGATAATTGTCCAGTTGTTGATCTTCCAGTCCAATACAGGTGGCAACGAACTGGGTAACGGTTATGGTATTGCTACAACCGTTTATGTCCGTCCCGGTAACCGTGTAAGTCGTCGTTACACTTAGGGCAACGCTGATCGTTGGCGTGGTAGCGCCCGTACTCCAACTGTAACTATTGGCTCCGTTTGCACTAATAGTCGAATTTTCGAATCTGCAAATCTGCTTTTTGAGCACCGTCGCCCCAACATTAGGAACTGGGTTAACGGTAACCGCTACACTTTTTGAACTGGTGCAGTTGCCGCTGCTGCCGGTAACATAATAAACGGTATTGACCACCGGCGCGACCGTTACAGACGGAGCAATTATTCCGCTGCTGATGTTCCATGAATAACTTGAGGCCGGACCCACCGCAGTTAACGTTGCGGTTTGACCTTTACAAATAGCGGTGGGGCTGGTTACCACAAAAGTTGGGACATAAACCGACAACAGAAAGCTGTTGGTATTGGTGCAACCCGTGAGGGTGTTAGTTCCGGTAACAAAATAGTTTGTGGTTACAACCGGGTTTACGCTCAATGAGGGCCCGGAAACTCCGCCGCTCCATGTGAAATTTATATTGTTAGTTGGACCTGGAACCACCAATACAGTCGACTGGCCCACACAAATCGAAGGGAAATTGTTGCTCAGGTTCACATTTGGTAGTGGATTAACAAAAATTATCCTGGTCTGCGATGCTGTGCAACCAAAAGCATTTGAACCGGTCAGAATATATTGTGTTGTCACATTCGGACTTACTACCTCCACAGTATTTGTGGTATTCGTAGGCTGCCAGGTATAGCTGAGACCACCGTTGCCAGTAAGTGTAATATTGTTTCCCTGGCAAACAGTAGTTGTTGACGATAAAATGCTTATTGTAGGACTTGGATCTACTACAATTGGTATCGAAGTTGTACTTGTGCAAGTACCATTTGAGGCGGTGACCGTAAATATGGTTGAGGAACCCGGATATAAGGTAATATTAGAGCCCGTTTGCGCGCCGGGCAGCCAGGTAAAGGTATTTGTGCCGGATGCAATAAGATTGACACTGTTGCCTGAACAAATCCTCGTTGGTGTGGCGCTGGCATTGATCGACGGGACTGGATTTACAAGCAGGTTTAAAGTGCTGGTGCTGGCGCAGGGGCCATTTGTTCTGTAAAGGGTATAGGTTGTTGAAACCTGTGGAGATACCATGATGGTTGGCGTTGTCGGGTTGGATCCCGGTGTCCACGTATAACCGGTCGCTCCGCCGGCCGACAAGGTGGCAGTGTTTCCCAAACAGATTGCCGCCGGTGACGCAACAGGGTTGACGGTGGGTGTAAGTGGTACTATAGCTACGGCCACAACGGCAGTATTGGCGCAACCGTTCGCGCCTATGCCGGTTACAGAATAATTGCCTGTAAATGATGGAATGAAAGCCACATTGTTTTGGACGCCGGCGCTCCAGGTATAACCGCCAACGCTTCCGCCCCCGCTCAGAATTATTGTACTAGTATTGCAAACCGTTGGCGTGTTCACGGCAGCCGTAATAACGGGCAAGGGATTTACAGTAAAAGAAATAGCGGTTGTGGAAGTTCCGCATACGTTGGTGCCTGTCACAGTATATGATTGCTGACCAGTTGCAGTTGCTGTGAACGGTACCGCGTTGCTGACATTTCCCGTCCAGCTATAGGTAGTGGCGCCGTTTGCCGTTAAGATCACAGGCGTGTTCAAACAAACAACAGGTGGATTGACCATTGAGGTTAGGGTCGGTGGAGTATTAACCACTGTAACGGTGATCGAGTTGGTGGAAGGGCAGGTAGAAGGACTGCTGGCGGTTAATACGTAGGTGGTAGTAACTGTTGGAGAAACCCCGATCGAAGAGGTCGTGCTGCCTGTACTCCAGTTGTAGGTCGCGTTGTTAGAAGGATTGGTCACCGTAAGCGACGCGATTTGGCCGGCACAAATGGTGCTTTGAGAGGCTCCTATATTAATACCCGTGGGAGGGCTAACAGTGATTAACTGGCTTGTTGAAGTGGTGCATCCCAGGGTATTTGTTCCCGTCACTGTATAAGTGGTGGAAACCGATGGAGAGACTGTGACGGTAGCCCCGGAGAGGTTTGATCCGGGCGCCCACGTATAACTGACAAAGCCGCTGGAAGATAAGGTCAGGGTGCTGCCCGCACAAACTGTGTTGGCCGGAGCAGTCAGCGTCCCGCTGTTTATGCTGATCGGTGGCGGAGCTTCGTTGTACAATGCATTCACATCGTTTTGGTTTAACACCGAGGAGTACATGCGCGCATCATCGATTTTACCAGGAAAAAAATTACTGAGGTTTGAACGCGTTCCAAAGTTGGCTGCGAAAGTACTAGTGCCATAGTTCGCGGTCTGATTGTTCGTGCTTGAGAAACTGGTCGCCGCAACCTGTATAGCATTAACGTACAATTTTATAGAGGTAAGATCTCTTGTAAAAACGATATGGATCCAGCTGGTAATAGGAACGGGAGGAGAATTAATATAAGATTGTACTGGATTACTGCCATTATTATAACAGCCGGCGAATATGCCCGGCGAGTTGTAATTCATCCCCATGCACCAGGGTTGGCTGGAACTGCCGACACTAAAAGCTATAAAGCCGGTGGTCACCGTAGATGAGGGTTTTATCCACATGCTGTAGGAATATACATTGAGACTCGCAAAACTGGCCGGAGGCAGGCTGATGTAATTGCTGGTGCCGTTAAAATCATAAGCATTGCTGGGGTTTCCAAACCTGTCTGATGTTAATGAGGCACCCATAACTGTCCCGTTGTTTCCATTGCCAGAAAGATCGTTGGCGTTCCCGCAAAATGGATAATAGGCAATGAGATTTGCTGTGGGGATCTGAGCCTGAACTGTGTGGATAAGGAACAGACCAAAAAACAAGACTGAAATTTTTTTCACGCCTTCCGGGATTGTCACATAAATATAGTGTTTTTTCCGGAATCAGCGCAATTGCAATCGACAAACGCTAATTCGTAAGGCTAATTCCCTTGCTGCAAATAAACGTGCTGCTAAATCTATAATATTTTTCTCCGGCTTTGAAGTAGGAGCTCTTATATAAATTTATTTGCACAAAGCCGTCGCCCTGGTATGAATCGAGCTTGCTTAATTCCCCTGGCGTAAAAGTGACCTTTGTCGATCCACTTGAAACTTTTTTAGTGATGACGGTTGAGGTAAAAGCAGAAGTGCCTGCAATAATGCTCACTGTAATTTCATCCGCGCCGGAAACGCCGTCAAGTGGAACAATGAAAGGCTCGGATTCTTTTAATGTAGTATCGGTCAATTGTGCGTAACCGGCGAAGGTTGGGTAATTATCGTTAGCTGTAAAACTGAATTCCGGAGAATCGATCTTTTCAGAGAAATGCCAGGTTAAAGGTAATGCAGGAGGAATACCGGTGGTATCTTGGTAAGTGATCGTCGTCACGTTCGATATCGTGAGGCTGTCTTTTTTTAAGAACGTGTTATTCAAGATGACTTTTCCAGCATGGACGTAGGTGTTTGGAAGCGCTCTTCCTAAGCTGTCCAGGGGCGAACTGCTGAAAAAGGCCCAGGCAAGAAATGAAGTATTTGTAAGGGCATGCCCGCGTACAAAAACGGATTTTGTGCAGGAGAATTGACCGAAATACTTTGAAGGTACCACCGCGGTTGGCTCTGGTATTGGCGGCTCTTCTTCAACATGTTTATCCTTTTTTTTGCAATTGCATAATAAAAATGTAAAACAAAGCACCACCAGCGAAGTTCTTATAGTCGTTCCAAAGCCACTCATAGTTGTAATTTTGATACTATAACGAGGACTTGATAAAATTATTGCCACTGTGATGGACGGGTGGACAAAAAAGGGGGTGCAATAAACTTGAGACCAAAAAAAGCCCTTCATCGCTGAAAGGCATTATTCCTGCACTTTAGGTATTTTGACTAAACGAACAGGTTATGAAAATAGAATCGTAAACGCTTTTTCATAATTGCAAGCACCTAATTTCATTTAATTAATAACTGGAACGTCAGACTAAATAGACAGGAGAGTGAAAGAAAGTGTGAATTGGTTGTGATTTTTCAAGTGGTTAATCTCTTCAAGTAAGATAAGACATCGGTTAATTATCTTCACAATATATACCTTTTTCTAACGTTAAATCAATTACAAACTCACGGGGCAGTTGAATGAAATGTTTTTTATTTATATCACTGTTTGTTTTTTTACAACCATCGCAGGCGCAAACCTATGTACTGATTCCTGATACAAGGTTTGCAACATACCTGAAGGAAATCATCCCCAAAGCTGTCAATAATGGCTCTTTAAACACAAGTAGTCCGGTGGTTACAGGTTTGCAATCTATGAGTATTCCCAATTTGGGAATAGCTAATCTCAGCGGTATCCAATATTTCACTTCATTAAATATCCTGGATATAAGCGGCAACTGGATTACCGTTTTCCCGCTATTGCCTAACTCTCTCCAAACTTTAGTTTGTTCTAACACATCAATCGCAGGACTTTCTATTCCTTCATCCCTTCAATCTTTCGTGTGCATCAGCAATTCCCTAACCAGCCTTCCGGCTTTGCCTGCATCGCTTAAATCTTTACATTGCTTTAGTAATCGGCTTACCCACCTCCCTAAGTTACCTAATTCACTTGAGAAATTAGATTGCTCGAGTAATTTGCTCACCAGTATGCCGTCTTTACCAAGTTCACTTCAAGACTTGGCCTGCATAGACAATTCTTTAACAAGTCTTCCCGTTTTACCTGCTTCTCTTAAAAGTTTAGCCTGCCAATTTAATCGGTTAACTGATCTTCCTCTTTTACCTGATTCTCTTCAGCTCCTAACATGTTATTCCAACTCGTTGACGGGTCTCCCGTCTCTGCCGGCATCTCTTGAATCTCTGGATTGTCATAAAAATCTCCTGACCAGTCTTCCCTCGTTATCTTTCAACCTGAGAAATCTCATTTGTTATTCTAATTCTTTAACTGCCCTGCCACCTTTACCGGCTTCACTTAGCCGATTAGAATGTCATTACAACCTTTTGGTCGGAACCCTTCCTGCTCTACCAGATTCGCTTCTAATACTTGACTGTTCGTATAATCGCATATGGTCACTTCCGAAACTTCCCACCGGCCTGAGAAAACTCTGGTGCCGCAATAACTTTATCGCATGTTTCCCTGCTTTTCCAACTACGATTCTACCTCCAACGATATCATCTGGCTGGACTTTTTACATTGACATCGACAACAATCCGTATTCTTGTCTGCCCAATTACCTACCTTCTGCAATGGCTGCCCATGTCTTGACATATCCTCTTTGCAATCAAATTGACGTCAATCCGTGTGCCTACGGTATAGCTGTTGACGTCGAAAGCACTAACACGAAAAATGATCCGATACAGATAAATCCGAATCCTGTAACAGATAAGATCATCATTGTTTCCGCAGCCAAGGAAAAATTTTCCGTTCGAATATATAATTTAACTGGCCAGCTGTTTTTTTACGAAGAAACTGTAGGCAGAACGGAATATGATTTAGACCACTTATCTGAGGGTGTATATGTCGTAACAATCAGATCGGCCAATCATAGCATTTCAAAAAAGATCATAAAACTGAGATAGTACTTGATCATATCATGTTTATGCAAAGTTGGGATGTGGTGTACTAGAATTGATTGATCCACCTGGGCTCCCCTTCTTCGTCGGGGTAAACTTCTCGCCCTTACCACAACCACCATAAAGCGTAAAAACCTTCCCGATTGTTTTCGAAAAGGTTTTTATAATTACATACCTTCTTTGATAATTTCATTTTTTTCTACCCTTCAGGCCGGCCCATGGCTAAAATTGTCCACCGGACAATTTATTAACGCCATGTCCCCCACCTGGGCTCCCCTCCTTCGTCGGGGTAAACTTCTCGCCCAGGTTCTCGCACACCCTGAAGCGAAAAAACCTCTCCGGTTATTTCCGAAAAGGTTTTTTCTGCTTCAGGGTGCTCCCACCTGGGCTCGAACCAGGGACCCTCAGATTATGAGTCTGATGCTCTAACCGGCTGAGCTATAGGAGCCGCAATTGTCATATTCAAACTTCGCGCCGAAAGATACCGGGCGGTTATTCAAAGCTCCCCCTCCTGGGCTCGAACCAGGGACCCTCAGATTATGAGTCTGATGCGCCAACCGGCTGAGTCCCGATAGCTACCGAAGCCTCGCTACGGGAGAGCAAAAATTTTTTCCGATTAAGGATTGCAAAAATAGAGAAATAACGCATATTTACAAAATATAAGTGCAGCATATCAAAAATATCATTTTCGATCTGGGTGGCGTCATCATTGACCTTAACCCCGAAAACACCATCCTGGCATTCAACAAATTAAGTTACATGCCTTTTGAACAAATCTATTCGGGTCCCTCTCAAAATGCGCTGTTTCAGGCTTTCGACAAAGGAACCATTAATACCGAAGATTTTTTCAAAGCCCTCAGGAAAGAAATACGCTACGATGGGCCCGACGAAACCATGCTCAAAGCCTGGAATGCCATGCTTCTGGACGTGCCAGGTAAACGCCTCGACATGCTGGTTGAAATGAAACAGCGTTACCGTACCTTTCTCCTCAGCAATACCTGCGAACCCCATATCAGGGCCTTTGAGCACGATCTTTATATTCAGCATGGCGTAAGGAACTTTAAAGACTACTTCGACAGGGTTTATTACTCCTGCCGCATAGGTATGCGTAAACCTGATCCCGAGATCTTTGAGTTTGTTTTAAAAGAAAATGAACTGAAACCCGAAGAAACTGTTTTTATCGATGACTCCGCGCAACATGTCAAAGCCGCCGGCTCCTGCGGCATCAATTCATATGTTCTTCCAAAAGACACGGAGATCGGAGATTTTCTGATCGAACTGGGCCTGCTATAATACCTTGAGTCTTTTACCGCAAATAATTTAGATTGGCCTCATAACATTTTTCAGAAGCATAATTGCAAATACCTTTGATGAAAATAATTATGCTATGAAGAAAATAGGTTTAGTTGCGATCGTTGTTCTGTTTGGAGCGACCTCGTGTAAAAAAAATGCCACAGTTACTGAAACCAGCCAGACTGTTGATGTTACGATAGATGCCAACACGGCCTACGAATACGATCTCGGTAATGCGCAGAATACTTTGATCAGCTCCGACGCATCACACGCCAGGATCAGCGTGGTCACCACCGACCCACTTTCATCCAAAATGACCTACTACTACGTTCCGGATTCAAGCTACACCGGAAGCGATAATGTAACAGTGGTTGTTACGTCTGGACCGGACGGCAACTGCCCCGCCAAGCCGGGTTGTAAAAAACCTAAACCAGATTGCAAAAAAAATCAGGGAGACGTAGAGGTTGTCAAAACAACTTATAATTTTAATTTCACTGTTGGTAAAACGGTTCTGAACTAGAGAAACCCTTTAGCAAATAAACCAGGTACTGAAACTGAACCGAGTGGTCATTCGTTGTAGAGCTTGTCTTTCCAATACCACCAGTTCAGTTTCTTTTTATCATGTCGCTTTTCTGAGACGAAATATACCGCACAACGAAAGGTGTACAACATACAAATGTCATGTTTGACTCCGGAAAGTGTATTCAGTCTGTCGTATAACACAGCAGGATTTTGATCCTTCAGATCCTCTATTTTTCTGAGCCCGATGTTCCAGAAATCAAGCGCGCAGGCTTTTCCCACACTGGGGATTTTCTGAAACTCTTTTAAAACTTGTTCCTTGTTCATGCAAATGCTTCTTTTCACTCGTCCCTTCTTTTTAGGGAAAGGTAAAACTCAAATATAAAATAAATGCACCAGACCCGGCTGAAGAATTTCACCACAACATCAATCACGCTTCCGAACAACCCCAATGTTTACCCAGAAGGAACTGAACCACCTAATCCAAGCATGGTCGAAAAATTCACCTCAAAATTCAAGGCTTCGTCTCAATAAGAGGCTCTGTTTTGTATTAAAAAGGCTTAAAGCTTAAATTCGTATGAAAATTAATACAGGATCTTAAACCTCAGGGCTAAAGCCGGGTCTAAGAATGTGCAAAACCATAAGCCAATGAAAATTAAATATCTATTAAACAGCGCAATTTTATTTTTTATTTTTTTTGTTTCCCACCGAGCAATGGCCCAGGCGCCTGTCGCCAACTTCTCCATGAGCCCGAATCCTGCTTGTACAAATGCCGGTAATGGGATCCAGATAACCGATCTGTCTACCAACTCACCCACAGCCTGGTCGTACACCGTTGCTATTTTCGGACCGGGTCCAGGCGGCTCGGCGGTGTTTACAAGTCAGAACCCCTTTGCTACGTTTAATTTCCCTGGCACCTATACCATTACATTGGTGGCCACCAATGCTTCCGGGCAAAGCGTTCCATTTACCCAAACCATTTCAGTGTTGCGTTCACCTGATGCCAATATTACCCCGGCAAACGCTAACAGTTGTATCGGAGGCTCACCCATAAATATTAATCTAACACCCGCCGGACCCGGTGGCGCGTCCTATACCTACAACTGGTCTACCGGCCAGACAACGACATCCATAACTGTTTCACCAAACGTTACAACTACCTATTCCTGTGTTATTACTGCAACAAACGGCTGTACCACTATGAAAACTTCAACGATTACAATCGGTCAGCCGACTGTAACGATCAATAGCTCGCCGCTTACCATTTGTCCCGGCAGCAGCAGCACACTTACCGCCATGATCACAGGACCGGCGCCGCACAATTATGTTTGGTCTACCTCTTCAACAAGTAACAGCATCACAACCTCGGCTGCAGGTGTATACACTGTAACCGCAACCAATGGTCTGAATTGTACTAACACCCAGACATACAGCCTGGTTTCATCTCCTAATTTATCATTAACAGCAACGGCAACACCCACCGCGATCTGCGTCGGAAACTCAAGCCTGCTGCACGTGACCGGGGCAAGCACTTATACCTGGAGCAACGGGATCAACATGGTCAACAACATGGTTAGTCCGCTCACTACTACGACTTATTCTGTTATTGGTACTTTTGGAACCTGCAGCGGCACTGCCATGGTGAGCGTGATGGTCAGCCAGATCCCAACACTGTCTGTTCTGAGCAGCACCGGTACGATTTGTTCAGGAAACTCTGTATTGCTCTTTGCAAACGGGGCGAGTAACTATACATGGAACCCGGGGGCAATCATTTCTCCCAGTATTTCGGTTTCTCCTACTGCGGACATGACTTATTCTGTCCGGGGCCAGAATCCGGGTTGTCCTGTAAGGGGCACTACGGTGACCATTGGCGTCCTTCAGAGTCCTACGGTTGGTATTACCAGTACCTCCAGTGTGATTTGCGCAGGTGAACAACTGGCCTTGGCGGCGAACGGAGCAAATACTTATGTATGGAACGACGGTAGTCTTATTTCGGTAACACTGATCTCGCCAACAGTCACCACAACCTATTCTGTTGTTGGAACCGCACTCAATACTTGCACTGCTTCGGCCGTCTTTGTTCAGACCGTAGACAAATGCACCTCCCTGAATGAAATAAATGCCGCAAAATTTAATATTTACCCGAATCCGGCTGCGGGCGTTTTCACCATCAGATCCGGCGGCGACATGGAAATACGCATCATTAACCAGGTTGGAAGCCTGGTGCGCTACCTTAAGCTCGAAGGAAAAAATGACAACGAGGTATCCATTTCTGGTTTATCTAAAGGCATTTATTTTGTGATCGGACAAAACGAAAAAACTACGGTCACCCAAAAGTTGATTCTTGGCGACTAATGCCTGGCATTAAATTTTATTGTTGAAGGGTTAAATCAGTCATTTCAGACCATGCAAACTCTTGAAACCCAAACTTCTGTTACCATTAACGCCAGTCCGGCGAAAGTATGGACGGCATTGACCAGCCCGCCACTGATCAAAAAATACCTCATGGGCACAAATGTAAAAACCGACTGGAAGGAAGGAAGTCCGATTATCTATGAGGGTGAGTATAAAGGCAAAGAATATAAAGACAAAGGAAAGATTATCAAATTTGAACCTGGCAAGATCCTGCAAAGCACCTATTGGAGCTCAATGGGTGGAAAGCCAGATATGCCGGAGAACTATAACCTGGTAACCTACGAACTAAAAGAAAACGGCGGTCAGACAACTGTCACCTTAACTCAGGACAATATCAATTCTGAAGAAGAAAAAAAACACGTCACTGAAAACTGGAAGGCTGTGCTGAACGGCTTAAAAGAGGTCGTGGAGGAGGAGTAAGAATCAGAAATGAGATCATTGAGATGTAGGTAAATAGGGTTCAATCAAAGCCTTCACTGTTTCGATATTATCTTTTTTGTAGGCGGCCCACACGCCCTTACACCAGCTAAAGATCATCCGATCACGATCAGGTTCCGGCGGAATGGCCAAGACATGAGACAATGTGATCTCACCTCGTGTTGCAGGTAAAATGAACTTTGGCCATGTTTTTATACCCTGGCGCGTCACAACAGCTTTAGAGTTTTTTGCATTTAAAGGTTTCATGCTTGACAGAAGCATGTGGAACTGCTGAACCGCCCTGCCACTGTAATTTTTTTCAACTGCTAAATACAAGCCAACCAAGGCAAAAGTAAGAGTGATGGGTTTGGTGTTTTCATCGGCATATTGCGCGGCATAGGCGTCAACAAGGTGCTGGTGGATAAATGAAGGATCGGGGTGTGAAAGCGTATAAAACGCCAGTTCGTCATAAGCTTCCTTCGTATTTTCCATGTTATCAAAAATATAATTGCCCCTCTGTGCCTCTGCGTCTCTGTGCCCCCGTGTCTCCTAACGATCGTCTCTTCCAGGCAACTCCATGAGTGTGGATTGTGAAGCGGCACACAATTTTTCAAGCCCGTTCTTTAAAATAAAAACGTCTGAACGGCAAATGGTTAAAGTCCTGCCGTACTTAAGCACCTGTGCCCGTCCTATCAGCACATCCCCGTCAGCCGGAGAGATCAGGTTTAATTTGAATTCAACGGATAAAATCGAAGAATTTTTGTCCATCAGGGAGTAAGCGGCATAACCGGCGGCATTGTCGGCAATCGTGCCCACAATACCTGCATGAAAAAATCCGTGCTGCTGGGTCAAATGAATATCGTATGGGATCTGAATTTCACAAAAGCCCGGCTCTGTTTTTATCAGTTTCGCTTTAAGCAGTGTCATGAATCCCTGTCTTTCGAAACTCTCCTTAACCCTTTTTACAAAATCAGGATCCTTTGGCGTCATTTGATTGTTTGACATTCTTCGATTTTATCTACAAGTCTGCAATTTCTAAAATGCGTAAAAGTCTGGACATTTTTGTCGTAACAAAAGTACCTTATCCACTCTCCATCCTCGCTTGCAGCGCGATAAATAACTTTACGTTCTTCATCACGGTACAGTTCAATTTGCTCAGTAGTGATCGAAACGACACTCCCGTTATTTTTAATACGTCTAAGCTCTCTTCGGCGGGGTTCGTAGACAAACAAATGGCAGTAGATGCCGCTTCTGGTAAGAACATACGCGACGGTGTCTTGTTCAGCCGAAAAGTAAATATGTACAATATCGCCTTCTTTTATCTTTCCATGCCGTTGAATGACCTGGTGCCATGATTCTTCAAACGCCACATGGCTGTTGCTACTGAGCGCTCTGATCATTGCCGCATCCGCAACATCGATCCGGTCCTCCTGGTTTAAACGTTTGAGCAGATCGGGATACCATTTCTGGTTCTGGTAACTCTCAGTTGGGCCACCGGTGATCTGTCCCAATGAAACCATCGGACATAGCAGGGAAACCGCAAGCCCAAGAATTGTGATACGAAAACGTCGCCTGTTCATGATTGATCTGATTAACGAAGGTAAATTTTTATTGCCGTGAAAACAAAAAGTAGGTGGGGCAAACCAAGCACTATGTCGCAATTTTAAGCACAATTTTTTCGTGTACATAACAAATATGTTCTATTTTCGTTATACACAAAAACCCCATCATGAAAATCCAGCTCGCAGCGACCTTGGTTTTATTTCTGCCGTTTTTTATTTTCTTCAGAGATTTGAACCTATTAGCGCCAAATCATTTAGAAATTCCTGATCCTTACAAGGGAGTTTTCGCTCTTGATCTTAGCAACCGGAATCTGACAGAACTGCCGATAGATCTCGCTCGGTACACCGACCTCATAGAGTTGGATCTCAGTAATAACCCGCTGATCAATCTCGATGAAAAAATCCTGAATCTCAAAAATCTTGAAAAACTGAAATTAAATTTCTGCGTCAGCCTCGATCCGGTTCAGGCCGGTGATATGATAGGTCGCCTACACATTCGATCCTTGGAAATGGATCACGCGGCGCTGGTATACATTCCAACAGGCTTCTCTGCAAACAAAAAGCTAAAAACGTTGTCCCTGCGTCATAATAATATTTATGAAATCTCCTCAGATTTTGCTGTCGAAAGCCGTCTCGAATTCCTGGATCTGGCATACAACGACATAGATGACCTGCCGGAGGACATCGACGCGATGAAGTGGTTACGTCGTCTCGATATTTCGTACAATCCATGTCTCGAAAATAATACAGCGAGCCGATTGATCGCCAAAGTGGAAAACCTTGTGGAATTGAAAGCAAACGGCGCAAAATTCCTGGGAGAGGAACTGGGAAACCTTGAACATTTAAAAACGCTCCAGGTATCAAATTCAGAAATAACATCGTTTCCGGGCAGCCTTCACCACCTGAAGTCATTGAGCATAATGGGATGTGACAATCTGGATTACAAACTTTTTTTTGCGGCTATTCTAAAAAACGATAGTCTTGAGAGCCTTGAGCTTTCTTCCAAAAAAATCAGGGAGCTCGACGAATCTATTGATCGGCTTAGCGAGCTCGCTGTATTTCACATTAAATACAATTCACTAAAACATCTGCCTGAAAACTTTCGAAAATTAAAAAAGTTGCGCGAGTTTAAAATTGAACTGAATTGCGGCAGGCAGCAAAGTGCCGCTATGGTAAAAATCCTCGATGGTTGTGAGTCTTTGACGGACCTCGATTTGTCTAACTCCAATTTAGCAGAACTGCCTGAAAACATTGGCACACTCACCCAACTTCGAAGAATTGAACTCAAGAGCTCAGCTATAAGGCGCATGCCGGACAATTTTTATTTGCTTAAAAACCTAGGTACACTCGATATACAGGGAACCGGTTTAACCGCAAATGCAATTTCTGAACTAAAAGAAAAAATGAAAAACTGCATTGTTTTATCTGACGCAGATTTTTTAAAACCGTCGAAACTGCAAGAGGAATTTCTGCAGACTGGCGAAAAATTTTCGATGAACCCTTCGATTTCAAACACTTTTGTAACCCTGGATGGTTCAGTGATAAAGATTCCTGCCGGGGCACTGGTTGATGAAAGCGGAAAGCCGGTCAAAGGAAATATTGTGTTAAACTTTCAACCGTATTACAGCCCCGCACAGATTTACCTGAGCGGTATAAATATGAATTATGATAGCGCCGGTGTAAAACAGTCCTTTTGTTCGGCAGGAATGTTCAACATAACAGCTGAAGCGAATGGCAAGGCGCTTTTCTTAAATAAACAAAAAAAGATTCAGGTCGACTTTCAATCGATGTATCCCAACCAAAGCTATAATATTTACAGCTACGATAAAAATACATCCGGCTGGACTTACAAGAATAACGATAAAATCGTGGCAGAAAAAAATGAAGTGCCGGCTGTAACAATAAACGCCAGACCCTCAAGGGAAAAAAAGAATAGAATAAAGATGCCAGTAAAGAGCTCATTTTCGTTCAACGCAAAACCCGTTTATATTTATTATAGGCTGATCGAAAGAAAAGGCAGAAAACGGTACAACTTCTGGATCACAAGAGGGTACGATGAAAAAATATTCAAAGATGAATTGCCTGTGTTTGCGAGTTCAAACGGTGGGCGGCAATGGTACTACGAAACCGACACAACCCTGGATAATTTCTTTTCGGGCCACAACAAAGTAAAGAATAAGTTGTTTTTGGGTAAATCGAAAGATTGCCGTAATTGTGATATCTATTATGTGAAGGGGCTCAATATGAACATGTCTGTTTCCGTAGTACTCGATAAGGACAATGATCGCTTTAATTTTGTGTTCAGATCAAATAATGACAGCATTGTCTTACCAGCCTATCCTGAGTATAGGTCATATACGGCAGGCAAAGCCCAGGCAATGACGCGCGCTGCCTATACGGAATATCTTGAACAAAAACAGGTCAGGGAAGACCTTGAGCGGAAAAAACTGGAAATTTACAATCAGGATATGTTACGATATGAACAAGAAATGGAGGCATATCGTGCATGGTTTAAAGAACAACAGGCAAAGGAAATGCAGGAGCTGAATGCCAAGCCGGTAAATGGAGACAGGATCAACCGGAGCCTTCAACTCGATGGCCTGGGTGTTTGGAATTGTGACATCATCAACAGGTTGCCGAACGGGCAGGAACTATATGTAAACCTCAATGAAAATGGCATCAAGGTGAAGCCGGAGACTATTACCATCATCGATCAGGCGAGTAACGGCTTCGGGAATTTTTCTACCTCGAAAGTAATCATCGAGCGGCATGTGAACACCATTTTACTCGTAAATCTCGGAAACGATAAATTTGGGTTTTCAAAATTTAAAGTAACCGATAAAAACACCACTTCGCTCGACATTGCACTAAACGTTGTGAATGCTAAAAACATGACTGTTCAGGAGTTTAACAAGAGAGTATTCAACTAAATGCATAAATCGTTGGGTCTTAGCCTTCTTCTCTCGGTTTTTATGATAAACGTTTCATTCAGAAAACCTATTGCCAGCGCCGGCGAATTTGACGTTTACCGGCCAGACTACGACGGGTTAAACAAAGCAATTTTAGAGAAAATAAATGCAAAGAGAACGCAAAAAAATCTTGATCCGCTTGAAGAATTAAGTTCATTGCAAAAGACGGCTATTTTCCTCACGCGGGATTTAAAACTCGGACGTTTTCAACAGTTGCGAAATGACCGGAAAGTTCTCCAGCGACAGGTGGAACTAAAAAGCTGGAAATATGGCAATACCTATACGCTTCTGACGGTGATTATTACTACCAGTAACGCTGTTAACTATCGCGGCGGAAGATTTTACTTTGATAAAAAGGATGCCGAAACACAAAACCATTTGTTTTACGGTAAACGACCCACCAAAAAAGAGATGGAGGCCGAGGATTACAAAACCTATCCAATGGATGATTTTTCGCAGGATGAAATTGCGGAAAACATCGCGCATAAGTTTTTGTCGGATAAAAGAACTGTAAAATGCCTCAACACCGGCTACAGAATGGTGGGATGCAGTTGTTACCTGGAAAAGAAGACTTTAAACCGGAGTAAGATACCCTTGATTAAAGCCGTGTTTATTTTAGCGGGTAAGCGACTTGCACTTTGAGCGAACCATTAAACAATAGAAATCCCGTTAACATCCGTGGTCAACACTTCGCTCATGTAATCAAAAAGCGGACGCATTTTATGGAAAGTCTGTGCCGCAAGCTTCACAAAGTCTTTGCCCAGCACTTCTTTGTCTGAAAAATCTCTGACAACAATAAACTGTTTGTAACGCAGAAGGTCAATCGCAGGATTGCCGGCATCAAAACCTTTTGGTGTGGTTTTTATCTGTTCTCCGCGTAACGTCCCAAAAGTTTCTTTAAAATTTTTGCTTTTTAGGATCTTTCTGAACGCCGTGGCGTCATAGGCAAAGTCGTCGCGAATCCGTTTTAGGTCGTCCGGATTCGGGCCCCAAAAGCCGCCAGCTACAAAGCTGTTGCCCGGTTCAATATGAAAATAATAGCCTCCCCTTCGTAATTTTGTTGCGCGTGAGTAACTTCCGCTCCAATTGGTTTTATAAGGAGTTTTTTCTTTCGAGAACCTGGTATCCCTGTAAATACGATGTAGGCTTTTTTTGCCGCTGGGGGTTTCAATCACGTCGTGTTTGCTGAGCTCGCGCAGGAGGTCATCTGCAAAAGTTTCCAGGTGACTCAGTTCCCGCAGGTAAATGCTCTTGTGAGCATTAAACCAGTCGCGATTATTATTATTTTTCACCGCCTTTAGAAATTCCATACTGGAAACGGGGATCGTGGCTTTTGTTTTAGACATTTTTTTAAAATAAATGAATTATGATGGATAATAAACAAAATTAGCCTTTTATTGTCACGCGGCCGGCGATGATCTGATTAAAAATTATATTTTTACCTATGCAAACATCCCACTTAAAATCCCAATTCCTGATAGACCCTGAAATCACTTTTCTCAACTTCGGCTCTTTCGGCTCCTGTCCCAGACCGGTTTTTGAAGACTATCAAAAGTGGCAGAGAGAACTTGAATTTGAACCAGTTCAGTTCGTTGCTATGAACGGCCCTGTTTATTTAAAGAGATCACGGCAGGCACTCGGTGAGTTCATAGGATGTGATCCCGATGATGTTGTTTACGTCACCAACCCTTCTTATGCTACTAATATTATTGCGAATAGTCTGAAACTCAAGCCAGGCGACGAGGTGCTGGCGACCAATATTGAGTATGGCGCCTGCGATAAGGCCTGGACTTATCATTGCAAAAAGGCCGGTGCCAGGTACCTGCGTCAGAAAATCACGCTGCCGGTTCTTTCCAAAGAAAAATTTGTGGAGGATTTTTTTAAAGGCCTGAGTGATAGAACCAGGATTATTTTTATCAGCCACATTACGAGCGCCACCGCCCTGATACTACCCGTGAAGGAAATTTGCGACAAGGCGAGAGAGCTGGGCATTATGAGTTTCGTAGATGGCGCGCATGCGCCGGGACATGTTCCGCTCAACATGAAAGAATTGAACCCCGACATTTACACTGGTGCCTGCCATAAATGGATGATGACCGCAAAAGGTAGTTCCTTTCTTTATGTGAGAAGGGAATTGCAGCCTTTGTTTGATCCAATCATCATCAGCTGGGGATATGACAGTGCGACACCATCTGAATCCCGGTTTATTGATTACCATCAAGTACAAGGCACCAGGGATTTCTCCGCTTTCCTTACCATACCAAGGGCCATTGAATTTATGAAAGAACACAACTGGCCAAAAATTGCTGAAGAATGTAGAAAGCTGGTGAGAGAAAACGCAGATCGTTTTTGCAAATTGTTGGGTTCAAAACCCCTATGCCCGGTTACCGGCGAATTCCTTGGACAGATGTGCAGTATCCCGTTACATACCACTCAGCCGGAAAAGCTGCAACGATTTCTTTTTGAAAAATATAAGATCGAAATTCCAGTCATGCGCCAGGATGAGCACGTATTTATCAGGTATTCCATCAACGCATTCAATACCCAGCAGGATCTCGATAAACTCTACAATGCCCTGAAAGAGATCATTAATTCTACCGACCTGGTCTCGGTACTCTCGGAAAAAATCTGAGAAAGAATAATTGTAAAATTCTCATACATGGAACCATTAAAAGAAATGTTCAACAGGGCATTTTTCGAGGCCCTCGCCTCTGAATTTAAAAAAGCGTGGAAAACCTTCGACGAGGGTGCATTTTTAAAAACAATGCTGGTTGACCTCGAACCACTGTCTCTGAACGAACGCCTGCGCAAGACATCAGTAGTGTTAAAAGCCTACCTGCCTGCCGACTATAAAAAAGCCGTTGAAATTATGTTCAAGGTTGTGCCGAATACCCGGCTGGGTTACACGAATCTTATTTTTCCGGATTTTGTGAGTTTGTACGGCCATGAACATTTTGATTTGTCGATGCGGGCCCTGAAATATTTTACAACCTTCGGTTCTTCCGAATTTGCCATTCGCGAATTTTTGAAAAGAGATTTCTCCAAAACAATTGAAGTCATGCATGAATGGTCGGCGGATGAGAATGTGCATGTTAGACGTCTCTCTTCGGAAGGAAGCAGGCCCAGGTTGCCCTGGTCGTTCAAACTGGATGAACTAATCAAAAATCCTAAGTTAACACTGAAAATTTTGGAACGCTTAAAAAAGGACGAAGAGCTATACGTGCGAAAATCGGTTGCCAATCACCTGAATGATATTTCGAAAGACCATCCGGATTTTATGATAAAACTCGTAAGCGGCTGGGACCAGTCTAACCCTCATACAGCCTGGATCACCAAACACGCGAGCCGAAGCCTTATTAAAAAGGGGAATGCAGGGAGCCTCGCAGTTTTTAATTACGAAAAGAATGTAAAGGTTAAAATAAACGACTTTAAAATATCCGCTGCTAAACTAAAATTGGGGGAGGTGCTTGAGTTTTCTTTCGGGCTGGTTTCACTTAAAACCACCGCACAGAAACTGGTTGTAGATTATATTATTCACTACCGGAAAAAAGCCGGACAGTCGTCTCCAAAAGTTTTTAAACTGACAGAACTGGTTCTCGAACCCAAACAAAAGGTTCAGATCTCAAAAAAACAGGTGTTCAAAGATTTTACAACCCGAAAACACTTCAAAGGCAGTCATTTTATCGAAATCCAGGTCAATGGTAAAGTGATGGGTGGTATGGAATTCTATTTGCATGTTGATTAAAACTGTTCAGTGGAGTGCAAATGAAGAACATCGACGTTATCTCGGTACCGGTTACAGACCAGGAGAGGTCCAAAGCTTTTTATCTGAGCCTGGGTTTCGAAATACTGGCTGAGAGTGAGATGGATAAAAATCAAAAGTGGCTGCAAATGGGTTTTCCCCAGTCGGGTACCAGTATTACCCTGGTGACCTGGTTCAAAAAGATGCCTGCAGGAAGTATGCAGGGTCTTGTTATCAGAACCGATGATATTGAACAGGATGTAAAAGAGCTAAGATCGAAGGGTGTTGAGATAAAGCCGATAGAAGAAACGGCATGGGGAAAATATGCTTCATTAAAAGACCCCGACGGAAATGGCTTGAGTCTCCATCAGCGGATCTGACCGATAGCATTCACAAAGTCGGCCATCTCCTCCGGGCGCAGAATTTTGTCAGCTGTTACCAGTTCCATCGCGTGTTGTGGCATATAAGATGACTCTGCGGTGTCAAGGTCCTGTATGAGTACCCTTCCGCCTTTCGCTTTTACCTGCCTTAAACCTTTGGAGCCGTCGGCATTGGCACCCGACAAAAGAAGGCACACCAGGTCTGATCCAAAAACCTCTGCGGCCGATTCAAAAGTAACATCGATGCTGGGCCGGCTATAATTTACTTTTTCAGAATCGTCGAGCGAGAGAACGGTTTTGTTTTCGAACAGCACATGGTAGTCGGCCGGTGCAATATAAATATGGCCGGGGAGAAGCGCTTGTTTATCTTCAATTTCTTTTACGGGAAGAGCCGTACGTGTTGCGAGTAGATCCGATAAGGAAGAATCGGAAGTGTTTTTGCGATGAACGATAATAACGATGGGGAATGACAGTTTGGGGTTTAATTGTGGAAATATTCTTAATAATACCTCAAGACTTCCGGCGGAGCCACCAATAATAAGAGCCTGGCAATGAGATATTATTTTATTTTCCGCCATATTTTTTCTTTGCCGATTTGTTTGAATTTGGAGTGAACATTCGAAAATTTCAGCGTTTCTTTTGAACCCAACGCGAGGTAAGATAATTTTGCCAGGCTGGCGTCGAACAGTGAAAACACCTTTTCCTGCAATTCTTTGTCGAAATAGATCAGCACATTGCGGCACACGATCAGGTGAAACTCGTTAAACGAGCTGTCTGACACCAGATTATGCGTCGAAAATATCATTCTTTTGCTGAGGGCCTCGTCAAATTTTACACCTTCATAATTCGCGGTGTAGTATGAGGAAAAGTCATGCAGCCCCCCTGCTGAAATATAATTTTCAGAATACATTTTCATATGTGTCAGGGGAAACACTCCCTGCCGTGCCTTTTCCAGTACCCCGGGGTTGATGTCTGTCGCATAAATGAGAGTTTTATGCAGCAGGCCGGCTTCCTCAAGCAAAATGGCCATCGAAAATGCCTCCTCGCCAGTGGAACAACCGGCGTGCCAGATCCGGATGAACGGATGGGTGCCCAAAGAAGGTAACACGTCATTTCGAAGTTCCCTGTAAAATAAACTGTCGCGGAACATTTCCGTGACATTCACCGTAATCTCTTCTACTACACGTTTAATATAGTTAGAATCGGTAACGATTTTTTTTCTGAATGCCTCGAATGAAGGAAACTTATCAAGGCTGTATAGTCTGTTGATCCGGCGCCTCAGCGATGCCCGTGAATAGAAAGTAAAATCATAACCGTATAGTTCCAACAGGTCATTTAAAACAATTTCGATCTGCTCGTCTCCTACAATCATGCTACTTTAAATTGAGTCAGGAGAGCGAGTAATTTATCAAGATCGATAGGTTTGGATATATACGCATCTGCCCCGGCCGACAGACATTTTTCCTTATCGCCCGGCATGGCCTGCGCGGTCACCGCAAATACCGGCACATTTTTTCTTTTCGGAATTTTTTTTACGGCAGGAATCGCTTCATACCCGTCCATATCAGGCATCATCATATCCATTAGTACAACATCCACAACCTCCGTGCCACCTAACAAATTTAATGCGTCGATGCCATTAACACACGAAAGGCAATTGAACCCCCTCACCTTCAGATTGGCACTCAGGGCAAAAATATTTCTCGGATCATCATCAACGATCAATATTGTTTTTTTCGGCATATCACTTTTTTCTATTTACCGTTTTCATAAAGCCATACCCGTAGCAACGACAACAGCTGATCAACATCTACGGGTTTGGTAATATAATCTGAAGCCCCGGCAGTAATACATTTTTCACGGTCACCTGTCATGGCTTTGGCCGTTACGGCGATCACCGGTAATTTTCTCCATCTGTTGTCTTTCCTGATCTGCTTCGCGGTTTCATAACCATCCATCTCGGGCATCATCATGTCCAGCAACACAACATCAATTTCCTCGTGCGTCGCCATTTTTTTCATGGCCTCTTTTCCATTGATTGCCGTTACAACATTCATCTTATGTTTCTCGAGAGACTTAGAGAGCGAGAAAATATTTCTCACATCGTCGTCAACGATCAATACGGTTTTATCGCTGAGGATATTATTAAGAATTCCAAGTTTGTGGTTGTCGTGTGCCACACGTATTTTTCGTTTTCCGTCAACCAGGTGCAGGAAAAGCGACACCTCGTCGAGCATCCTGTTGTAGGAATGCGCAGTCTTTACAACAATCGAATCGGCGTACTGCTTGATCCGTTGTTCCTCAGCCATAGACAAACTCTTGCCAGTGAAAATAATAATTGGCAGATTTTCAAGGGCGGGATCTTTTTTTGCCTCTTCGAGCAAAGAATAAGCCTTTGCATCGGGGATCCCCATATCCAGTATCACACAATCGATGTCTTTCTTTTTAAGCGCTTTAATTCCCACGGTAATATTACTTTGTACTTCGGAGTTAATGCTGAACGTTTCAAGAAAGTATGAAAGCGCGCTGGCGTGTTTTGGATTGTCTTCAATAATTAACACCTTTTTGGAGGAGCGGTTTAAAACGTATTCTATTTTTTTAAAAATCTCGGGTACCTGGTCAAATGCCAGCGGCTTATTGATGAAATCCACCGCACCCTTTAACAGGCTTTCATTCTTCATCTTATACGACGACATAATGTGTACCGGAATGTGCCTTGTTTGGAGCTCATTTTTTAAGTCATCCATTACCGCCCATCCGCTTTTTACGGGAAGCTGCAAATCAAGAAGGATCCCGGATGGCATATACTTTTTGGCGAAGGCCAGTCCCTGATCGCCCCTCACACAAACGACCCCTTTGTAACCCTTTTTTCTGGTGATCTCAAGCAGCGACTTAGCAAAATTTGTATCATCTTCAATGATCAGAATAACCTTGTCGTTAGCAGAGATGTTTTCCCGATCGTCAGGTATGTTTTCGGGGATCGAAACTGAAAGGTAAGGATCTTCCTCTTCCTTTGCCCCCTGGGCACCTTGATTCGGAACGCGCTCGTCAAATGTTTCATCGCTTTCGGTGTCACCGGGTTTTTTAACCGGGATTCGCAGGGTAAATTCGCTCCCTTTGCCAGGCCCACTCATAACATGTATGTCGCCTCCGAGCAATTTCGCCAGCTCACGGCTGATCGACAATCCCAGGCCGGTGCCTCCATATTTTCTGCGGGTAGAACCGTCAGCCTGCTTGAAAGCTTCGAAAATAGTCTGTTGTTTATCCTCAGGAATTCCTATACCCGTATCCGTCACCACAAAACAAATGAGTGAATTATCCACAACGCAGTTTTTGATTTCGAGGCTCACCGACCCTTTCATCGTAAATTTGAGAGCGTTCGACAACAGATTTTTCAGGATTTGTTCAAGCCGGCCTTTATCGGTTTCGATGGTTGCTACCAGATCTTTTTCGATCCCGAAGCTAAGTTTAATATTTTTTTCTTTCGCTACAGGATTAAAGAGTGAACTCAGGTCATTCACAATTTCTTTTAATGTTATATCGAGGTACTCCAGTTCCATTTTACCCGATTCGATTTTTGAGAGATCGAGGATCTCGTCGATGAGTCCTAATAGCCCCTGGCCGGAGCTTTGTATAACTTTTGCGTATTCTACCTGGTCGCCGCTCAGATTTTTTTCGATGTTTTCTGAAAGTAACCTGCTCAACAACAGGATGGAGTTCAACGGTGTTCTCAGTTCGTGCGACATGTTGGCGAGAAATTCAGATTTATACCTGGTGGTGACTTCAAGTTCTTTTGCTTTTTTGATCACCTCCAGGTTTTTTTCCTCCAGTAGATAAGATCTTTCTTCAAGTTCCTCGTTGGTTTGTTGTAGTTCTTCCTGTTGTACCCTCAACTCTTCTTCCGACGCCTGCAGTTTTTGGGCCTGGGATTCAAGTTCTGAATTCAAATTTTCGAGTTCGTTGTGCTGCGACTGCAGCTCTTCGGTCTGTGCCTGAGTTTCCTCGAGCAGGTTTTGAAGCCGGTTATAGCTCATAGCCGCATTCACCCCAATTGCCATCGGCTCGGCATTGTTCTCAAGAAATTCTATTTCCAGGTGGTCGGCTTTTTTTAACAAGCCGATTTCGACGATGCCGATGGTTTCGTTTTCGTAAACCAGGGGCACTATGATTACCGACAATGGCATTGACAAACCGATCGATGTACTGATCACAAAATCCGGTGGAATATCATCCACAACCAGTATCCTTTTATTTTTTGCCGCCTGTCCGATGAGCCCTTCACCCAAAGTAACCACCTTCGGCGCATTGCTAATGGCGTAGCTAGAGGTAAGTTTAAAGTTGCCGGAACCGCTAAGATACATCGTGGCTACAGGTGCTTTCAGAAATTCACAGATCGTCGTGATCAGATTCTCGCTTAGCCGGCCAAGATCACGCTCACCCCGAATAGCGTCACTTATTCTTACAACACCCTCCTGTAGCCAGTTTTTGGCGTTGAGCGTCTTAAAATTGTTTTCAAGTGAGTCGGCCATATGGTTCAGGGCTATTGAAATGCGGCCAAGTTCATCGCCGGCATCGTCATTACTTCTTTCCGTAAAATTCCCTACCGCGAATTTCCTGGTTACGCTTTCCATGGCCTCAATCCGATGTGATGTGCTGGTGTATTTCGCTTCGTCTTCCTTTTGTTTTTTTGCACGGTCGAGAACTCCTTTTTTAATTCGAAGGTATGAGAAAAGAGAAATGAATATCGAAATAAGTGCTGCAATGGCAACTATGATCGGGGTATTGGTGATGAAGCGGTTTTGCTGACCCATCCTGATCTCCAGCAATTTGTTTTCTTCATTCCTGATTCTTGTTACAACGGACCTTAACGCATCCATGAGCAGTTTGCCCCTGATCATTTCGCTGCTGCGCGTGAGCGTATCAACGTGGGCCACCAGCGACATCCGTTCTGTCAGGTCGACCACTCTTTTCATTTGCTCGAATCTTTGGGTCATCAGGGCCCTCGCTTCATCCAGGTTGTTTTGTTGAACCGGGTTATCAATAGTGAGATTTTTCAGATTGGCCTGTGTCAGAAGCGCCTGCCTTTTTGACGTTTCATAAGGCTCCAAAAAAACGGGTTGCAGGGTAATGACGTAACCCCGCTGGTTGGTTTCAGCATCTTTCACATAAGAAATCATATTCTCGGTTTCAAGCAAAACCTCGTTCGTGTGGTTTACCATGCCGGAGGTATTGGCTAGTTGCCGAAGACTATACAATGAACTGATAATACTGATCACAAGAAGTCCGGTGGAGATCAAAAAAACCATCCGCAGGTTGTTGACAATGGACGATGAGTCAGTTTTCATAGTTTCAATTTCTTTGGGGGAGCAGTTCCTTGGCTACAGGCAGGTCAATGATAAAACTGGTTCCCTGGTTTTCTTTACTTCTTGCTGTGATACTTCCTTTGTGCTTTTCGATGATTTTTTTGGTAATGGCGAGTCCAATACCGGTGCCTTCGTAAGCTTCACGGGTATGTAACCGCTGGAAAATCACAAAAATCCGGTCTATAAATTTCTCATCAAAGCCAATTCCGTTGTCGGTAATAGTAATACGACAAAATTGCTCACCATCGTCGGGTGCCCGCGAAATATATTCTGAAGAGATTTTAATCTGTGGCGCGACGTTTTCCTTTGAAAATTTCAGAGCGTTGCTAATCAGATTTTGAAACACCTGGCGCATCTGGCCGGGAATGATTTCAAGCACCGGCAAATCGCCGATTTCAACTGTGGCTTGTTTTTCGGATATTGAAACCTCGAGATCGGAAATTATTTCCTGCATCAACAGATTCAGATCGGTGCTTTCAAATCTGGCAGAAGCCGACAACCGGGAATATTGTAAAAGATTGTCGATCAGATCTGACATGCGCCGGGATGATTTTATGGCCCGGTCAATGTAAAGCGTAGCGTCGGCGTTTCCCTCGAGGAACCTGTCCCTCACTAGGTAGCTGAAAGTCTGTATCTTCCGAAGCGGTTCCTTTAAGTCGTGTGAAGCAACCCAAGCAAATTGCTGCAGTTCGTGATTGCTGTTGGCAAGTTCAATATTTTTTGAAATAAGGTCTTTTGTTCTTTGTTTCACCCGATGCTCAAGCAGTTCGTTCAAGGTTTTCTGGCGATGTATATCGGTAAAAGTTCCAACCCATTTGATAATATTCTCCCCTTCTGTGACCGGAGTGACACGAAGGAGGTAGTACTTGTATTTGTTGCTTTTTAGTTTTTTGATCCGTATTTCGCTGGTAAATTCTTTACCGTTTTCGAACGCCCTTTTCCAATTTTTTAAAACATATTCATCGTCACGGTATGGCGCCGGGAAACTTGTTTTCACAACAGCATATTCGTACCATTTTTCGTTCACGTACTGGATATCCCCCAATTTATCCATCGTAAAGGCAACTTGTGGCAGCGCCTCCATCACTGCGCGTAGTTCACGCATGCTCTCAGCCTGTTCCTGCTGCGCCTTTTCCCTAAGTTCTATTTCCTTCTGCAGCGATGCCTGTATTTTTTTGAGTTCCCGTGTTTGTTCAGATAATTTATAAAAGGTTTTTACTTTTAACAGTAAAATGTCGGCGTCAAACGGTTTGGTTACATAGTCTGTACCACCGGAGGTGTAACCTTTTGTGATGAACTTTTTATCGGTACTCACAGCGGAAAGGAAAATAATGGGTGTGTCCTTGGCTTTATTAAAGCTCGAGATGGCGTCGGCGACTTCAAAGCCGTCCATTCCTGGCATCTGAACATCAAGTATGATCACGGAATACTGGTTGTCGAGTACCTTTTTCAAAGCCTCCTCACCTGTTTCAGCCGTATCCACCTCAAATTGATGCCGCGTAAGCAAACTTTTGATTGCAAAAATATTCTCAGGTTTATCGTCTACAATCAATATCATTATCTGAAATTAGGTAACACGGGTCGATACTATATTGTTGCTTTAAGAACACTCATAAAAATCTGAGCTTGTAAAATGATTTTGCGTACCCTGAAAAGTATCAATTAATTTAGTATTATACAATTTCCAGGGATGATTTTCATCTGAATTTTTAAATGCTGGCATGGGTTTTGCTTATAACATATTGCTACCAAAACCTTAAAGATCTGAAGTTGAAAAATACAAAGAAATTAAGGTGAATATTTAATCTGACCAAACCACAAACCGACATCCAAACAAGAGCGCGGATGGGATACGGGGAAAATTTTGGACAATAAATGTATTGCCAATGACTCAAAGCCACTTCCAATAGGGAGTGGCTTTGAGTTTTAAGTTCAATCCACTAGTGATTTGCCTTGAAGTAGGCGCAGTATTTACTTACAACGCAGTCATGGTGCTGCGGGTGGCTCGGCCTGCATGTTTCGCGACCAAGGAAGGAAATCGCCATGCCGACTTCGCCCCAGTCTTTTTCCGGAATCGCGTCCATAATTTGTTTCTCTATTTTTTTTGGATCGGTGCCCACCGCAATTCCTATTCTCGGAGCCACACGCACCACATGCAAATCAACAATAACACCTTCGGCTTTTACGCCAGCGCTGCGCATGATCACATTGGCAGATTTCCGGCCGATACCGGGAAGTGCGGTAAGTTCCTCCATCGTCAAAGGAATATTTTTGTCCTCCTTTACGGTCTGCGATAGTTTCAACAACCAGTTTATCTTATTTCCAAAGTTTCGCACTTTACCGATTAACCTGATCATGTCCTGTTCGTTCGCTTTCGCCAATGCCTTCATATTGGGATAAGCTTTAAAAAAATCAGGTGCCAACTGATTGATGTGTTTATCAGAATCCTGTGCCGATAACACCACCATCACCACAAGCTGGTAAAGATTTTTAAATTCCAATGGATGCGGTTTGCCCTTGTATTTTGCAAGCAAAGGTTTGAGCGCGGCTGACCAGTCTGTATTTTTCATAGGAGGATATTTTATTTTCTTAATGTTTTTTCAGAGACAATGATTTTTGAAATAAAAATACAGTTTTTAACGTTCATTTTGATATCAGACGATTCCAGCCAGGGATATTAATTATCTTTGGGTCTTCAAATCTACCCATGAATTTGACCTTCAAAAAAAGCTATTTGGTCTTGCTGCTTGCTGCGAGCGTGCTATTTTCCTGCAAAAAAGAAAATGTAATCAGCCAGGAAACGGCCGATGATAACATTATCAAAAAATACATTTCTGACAATAATCTTAACGCTACAGCAACAGGTTCAGGTTTATATTATGTGATCACAACCCAGGGTACCGGGGCGCAACCTAAGCCGACATCGGATGTGATTGTAATTTATAAAGGATATCTTACAGACGGCAGCGTATTCGACCAGAGTAAACCGGGGGGTTACGCTACCAATTTGGCATCAGTGATCAAAGGATGGCAGGAAGGCCTCCCTTATTTTAAAAAAGGTGGCAAGGGGAAACTCCTTATTCCATCGGCGCTGGCCTATGGTCCCGCGGCCAAAACAAATATACCGGCCAATTCGGTGCTGATCTTCGATATTGAACTCCTGGATGTGTTGTAATGCGCACATATTAACAGGAAATAAACAAAATTTTAAATGTGTTGAAACCCGGTTCAAATTTACCGGACTTTCAACTGACCTCCGGCGCATGAATTGACGTACTGTTTACATAAGCGTAACAACAGGCGCTTAATTTTAATTGTTCAAAACAGAAAACTTACACCACGGACCAACACCAAAAGCTTAAGCCCAGGTGGGATATGGTACCAACCGTTCAAACAGCACTAACCCCGCAAAAAAAACGGGGTTAAAAGCCGGGCACAACACCCGGCTTTTTGCTGGTTGGGGAAATGTTAGTTCTATTTGTTTTTCAGAAGCTCCGCCATTTCAACAAGCCTGATAAACTCAGCCCGGTACCCATCTTCGTCTTTCCCTTTTGAAGAACGCGCCATATTCAAAATGCTTTTAAAATCAGACTGGCCTTTGAATTTGGAATCGCGCAGTAACATCCCGAACTCCGCGACCGAAGCCGAAAACTTCACGTCCTCGTTTACAGAGTTGATGGCAGATTTTTTGTCGAGCAGAATCTCGCTGATCAATTTTGAAGTCGATTCCTTGGGTTCTTTATACCTGAACTTAATGGTCATCACCTCGTTACCCGACGACTTAACCACCGGGAGTACTTTCTGGTACTTGAGCGAATCCACCGATGCGATCAATTCGTCCGAATCCGCGGGAATAATTTCGTACATGGCGGTCACATTGTGACCTGAGCCCAGTTCGCCGGCATCTTTTTTATCGTCGTTGAAATCCTCATTATTTAAAAGCCGGTTTTCATACCCAACCAAACGGTAAGCCTTAACTTTTGCAGGATTAAATTCTATTTGGATCTTCACATCTTTAGCAATGGTCAAAAGGGTGCCGCCCATTTCCTTCACAAGGGTTTTTTTAGCCTCAAGGATGTTATCGATATACGCGTAGTTGCCATTTCCCTTATCAGCCAACTGCTCCATTTTAGAATCTTTGTAGTTGCCTGTTCCAAAACCCAGAACCGTTAAAAATACACCGTCCTCTCTTTGTTTTTCGATGAGGCGAATCAATTCTCCATCGCTGCTTACGCCTACATTGAAATCTCCATCTGTCGCAAGAATGATACGGTTGTTCCCTTCTTTCAGAAAATTTTCCTTGGCTGTTTTGTAAGCCAGTAATATTCCAGCCCCTCCGGCCGTAGAACCACCAGCTTGTAAATTGTCGAGGGCCTCAATTATTTTTTCTTTCTGACTACCCGGAGTGGGTGGCAAAACAACGCCGGCTGCCCCGGCATATACTACAAGCGCTATTTTATCCTGCGGCCTCATTTGGTCAACCAATAAGCGCAGTCCTGATTTTAACAAAGGCAGTTTATTGGCACTTTCCATCGAACCCGAGACGTCAACAAGAAATACAAGATTGTTGGCGGGCATGTTTTCATTTTTTATTTCCAGTCCCTGTATGCCGATGTGGATCAGGTTGTGTTTGTTATTCCAGGGGCAACTCAGGTAGGAGGTACTGATTGAAAATGGTTTTCCATTTTTTGGTTGGGGATAATCGTAGGTAAAATAGTTGATCATTTCTTCCACCCTCACAGCATCTGCCGGGGGTAGCTGGCCTTGCATCAGGAAACGGCGCACATTACTGTAGGAGGCTTTGTCAACATCGATGCTAAAAGTAGAGAGTGGGTTTTTTCGGGTTTCTTTGAATTCGTTGTCGTCGATTTTGTTATAGTTTTCGGTATTATATTCAGAGTCCACCGGGCGGTAACTCTCATAAGCTACATGACTTGCAAGGCAATCGCCGCGAATGCCTCCGTAACCCATTTTAGCGGTTTGCGTGCGGTTTTTTTTGTCTGAGGTTTTGAATTCATGTTCTTTTGCAGGCTCCGGCAGGATGTCGGCCTCATCTTTCGAAATGTCAGCGTTAAGCGATACGTCCACTTTTAATTTTTTTCCTGTAAAAACAACCGGGGTAATCGTCTCGGAAATGTATCCTATGGATGACACTACGAGTTTATAGGTGCCGTTCTTCACCTGCTTAAAACAAAAACCACCATTTTTGTCAGAAAAGGTGGTTGAAATAACTTTGTCCTGGAAGTAAAGCGTAAGGCCTGCGTTGGCAATTTTTGTACCCTGGCTTTTGTCTGTTACCGTTCCGTAGAACGAACAATCGGGGTTCAATGTTCTTTTCGCAATGAAGGCCATGCTGAGCATACCGGTCAGCATGAGTGTGTAAAATGAAAGTTTTAACATGGCTTCTGGATTTTAATGGTAAATAAATAATCTTTACATGGGGATGCATTAGATTAAATTATTCCATAAAAATCTGCTAGAATCAGTCAGGGTTCGGACCAGAACTTATTTGATGAAGGTTGTCCTGTAAATGCCTGCAGCGGTTTTGAGACTAATGGAATAGGGGCCATCAGCCAGATCGGCGGTTTCGAGGTGCAAGAGCCTTTCATCGCCGGTAAGGGGGATAACTCTGACAATTTTTCCGTTAAAGTCGCTGACTTCGACGACACCTTTTTGTCCGCGCCTTTGTTCATCTATTAAGAGATGAATAATGCCGGGTGCCGGATTCGGAAAACAAGTCAAAACATCTTTATCAGGATTTTCGTTTTCGAATAAACCGGTAAACAGAATGTTAACGTCATCTATTAATAGCCTTGTGCCAAAACTTGCCGTTGTATATGGTTTGGCCGTTTTAAATCCTACCATAATGTAAGCTCCCGGCGCATTGCTTGTATAAATAACCGGTTTGCTGATTTGTGAATAAACGCTGCTGGGGGCGCTAATATCGATGTCAACACTGCCAATGTCGTTGCCGTTTGTGTCAAGAACAGTCATTTGCGCGTACGCGGTATCGTTTGCAACGGGAAAAAATTTGTGGAAAAAACTGAAATGTGAAGGTCTTTGTGGGATATTGATTACCTGTGTAAAAACCGCATAAGCTGTATCGTTTTGTGAGAGCCGTGCACTACCCGAGATCTTTTGACTAGTTGTAAAGTTGAATGCGTTTCTCATTTCGAGTGCCCTCAAACCCGTATTGGCATCATTGGTGGAAAAATAAAGCTCGTTGTCAAAAATAACAGAATCAGCCTGCCACACGCCATTAGTATCCAGGCTGCCAGACCATATAAAAAGATCTCCCCAGTTTTTGATCGTACCGTTCGGGTTGAGGTTTTCAAAGCTGTTGTTAACTATCTGCGATTTTGTCGTGATAGTAGCGGCCGTCATGAGCGTAAAAAAAAGCAGTTTTTTCATATTCAGTGATGTTTAATTCCAGACTACCCGTAAAGTTAAGCAAAATGCCCCAAAATCAAACACCTCCTGAAGGTCAATTGATATCTGTGCCTTTTTCGAGTTTCTGTATCATGCTCTGCACTGAAGTTTTATTCACATCGTTTGGTGCCAAAGGCAAAGCCAGCCGGGCGTTTGCCAGAGCAGTTTTATAGTCGCCGGTCGCCGAATAACCCCTTGCCAGGCCTGCATAAGTGGTAAATTGTTTAGGGTTTTTTTTCGCATTCAGTTGAAATACATCCAGTGCTTCTTTGTTCTTTTTTTGACCGATCAGTTTCCTTGCGTACTGGTGCAGTTCAAACATAGATCCAACTGCGATGGCAGCATTCATCACCGAATCGCTTTTCGCCTTTTTGCCCAATTTATCCAGTAAAGCTGAGTTGGTACTCAGGGTTGTAAAGTTTTTTTGAAATGCCACCGCATTGTCAGACCACTTCAACCCTTCCTCAAGCTGAGCATTATTTTCAAGACACAGCGAAGCAGCTTGTTCAAAGGTTTCCCACCTAAAACCCTCTTTTCCTCTGAGTCCCAGCCTGAAATTGGCAAGCCGCGTGGAAAACAGATCGACCTCAACTTTAAACGGGAACATTAACTTTTCCCATTCTAGCGCAATCATTGCACTATTCTCAGTTTGGTTCAGGAACTCATATTTCAGCCACTCTACACTTTTGTCAAGCGCCACCGGTTTAACTTTGATCCGAAGCGCATCCTCGTTTTCGTTATAAAAAAAGCTCCCCCAGGACGTGGTATTTTTATTGAAAATCAAGGTACTTTCTCCGGGATCGAACGCGATAAAAAATCCGTACGTGCCTGCTGGCAGGTCCTGACCGTTGATTTTAACATCGGTTGAAAATTCAATGGTTGTGTTTTCATTGGCGCCGGCCCTCCAGGGCGCCGCTTTGCTGGTGCCAAACCCGAGGTCACTAAACCCTGTATGGACAATTGCTGTGCCGTAGATCTTTCCTTCCCGCCCTTTTACACCTGGACGGTCATAACGAATGGTAACATCTGTAATTCCGATCTGCTCTCCTACCATCGCTTTTTTATTGGAACCATTAGGAATATCCTTAATTACCTGTGATTTCGCTGAAAAAAAAGTAAGAAAACAAACTGCAAAAATGAAAATGTGTCTCATGACTTAAAATTTAAAAAGTGAATAATTACGCTTAGATTAAAAGTAACAAATGCTCCAGGCGAAACTATCCCCTGAAACGGGGGATATTTTAACACCGATAGCCATGATTTATTTTGATATTTGTTGCGAAACTTTACACCACCACTCGCGTATAATTAATTATTACCTTATAATTTGTTTTAAATGAAAAATTACTACACACTGTTATTTTTTTCGTGCGCTTTAATTCTCAATGCGCAGCCCGCGACATTTAATTCACGTGGAATTGGCGGAGGTGGTGCCATATTTGCTTTGTCAATCAATCCGGCTAACAATAGCGAATATTATGCGGCTTGCGACATGGGAGAGCTTTTTCACACAACAAATTTTGGGACATCATACGACCAGGTAAATTTTCAACAACTCATCGCAGGCCACAACTCTAAAGTCTGTTTTACCTCCTCGGTTGGATTATTGTATTCTATCAGGTATGCCAATAACCAGGTTTTGCCGGTAAAAAGCACCGACAACGGCCTTACGTGGAGCGCTTTGCCAGGCAACCCGGATAATTCTGAAGAAACTTTCAGCATTGATGCAGATTACAATAACCCTAACCGCGTCGTTATTTCATATTACAATAATATTTACTTCTCAACCAATGGAGGGTCGACATTTACAAGTATTCATACGGCCTCGACTGCCGCGGGAAATGTGGTGGGCGGTGTTTTTTTTGATGGAAACAATATTTACATTGGCACAAATGATGGGGTGCTGGCCTCTTCAAACGGAGGAGCGGGCTGGGTCACGGCCAATATTACCGGGCTGCCTTCAGGTGAACGCATCTGGTCGTTTGCTGGTGCAAAAGCGGGTGCTGTAACCAGATTTTTCTGCATCACAGCAAATACCGCCGATGTCTATGTTGGTGTAGTTGGTTCTGACTACTACAATTTTCCTAAAGGGATTTATTCAGTTGATCTTGGTTCAGGCAATTGGCTTGCCAAAATGACCGGTGTTAATACAGCAACAGATTTTCCGATGTTTGTATCGATGGCAACCAACGACATCAACACAGTTTACCTTGCGGGCAGCAATTCAAATTCTTATCCCGATATCATGAAAACTGCGAATGCTGGAACAAACTGGTCGCATGTTTTTAATACCACTTCCAATCAAAATATTGCCACGGGCTGGAGCGGGCAAGGTGGCGACAGAAACTGGGGATACGGGGAATGCGCCTTTGGTGTTGCGGTGGCGGCAAATAATTCAAACAGTATTATTTTCGGCGACTATGGATTTATACATAAAAGTAACAATGGCGGCACTTCCTGGCAACAGGCATACTTAGACCCGTCCTGGCAAAACCCAGCGGCTTCCAGCACTCCGCCAAACCAGGGATACCAAAGTTGTGGTTTCGAGAACACAACCTGTTGGCAAATTCACTGGATGAGTGCGACAAAAATGTGGGCTTGTTTTTCCGACATCAGGGGGATCTGGAGCCCGGACTCTGGAAATTTATGGTCTTTCAATTATTCGGGCACCACGGCGAACTCTATGTATAGGGTTGTGCAACATCCCACTAACGGTACCTTGTTTGCCGCTACGTCGAACATCCATGACATGTATCAAAGCACGCGGTTACAGGATGCGCAATTGGATGCCACCGACGGGAACGGGAAAATAATTTATTCGACCACTAACGGGGGAAATTGGCAAAACCTCCACGTATTTAATCACCCCGTGTTTTGGATCGCGCTTGATCCGAACAACGCCAACAGGGCCTATGCCAGTGTCATCCACTATAGCGCAGGAACCGGCGTTGGTGGCATCTATATGACAAACGATCTTCAAAACCTTGCAACCTCAAGCTGGACTTTATTGCCAAACCCACCAAGAACTGAAAAGCACCCGGCCAGCATCGTTGTGTTAAACGACGGTAAAATGGTCTGCACTTATTCCGGCAGGCGGAATGGCGCAGGAGCCTTTACAGCCAGTTCAGGTGTATTTATTTATGATCCAGGCAATAATACCTGGACCGATGTTTCGCATCCTGGTATGCAATACTGGACAAAAGACATTGTTGTTGATCCAAATGATCCATCCCAGAATACCTGGTATGCAGGCGTATTTAGTGGTTGGGGTGGGCCACCAAATGGACTGGGAGGCCTTTATAAAACAACAAATCGCGGCAGCAGCTGGACAAAACTTACCAGCGCAAGTACCATCGACAGGGTAACTTCCATCACATTTAATCCTAACAATGCCAACCAGATTTATATGACAACTGAAACAAATGGCTTATGGATCTCCAACAATATCAATGCTGCCACCCCAACCTTTTCATGGGTTCAGTCTTATCCTTTTCAACAGCCCGAGCGGGTATTTTTTAATCCATTTAATTCAAATGAAGTTTGGGTAAGTAGTTTTGGCAATGGGATGAAAATGGGCACACTGAATGTTGTCACAAACAATTTTGAGTTTAAAAGCCCGGCCTCCGAGGTTAGAATCTTTCCAAACCCTTCGTCAGGGATTTTGAATATTGACTGCGGGATCGATACAAAAGAATGTGTTAAGCTCGAAATCTTTGACATATGTGGCAAAATGGTTTTGGAGAGAAATACGTTCCGGGCTGGCCCTGGTTTTCAGGTAGACGTTTCGCGGTTTAACGATGGCGTTTATTTTTTGAAGCTTAGTTCGAAAGATGTGTCTTTTGGAACCAGGAAATTTATTGTTGCTGGAAATCAATAAAGTGAGTTAGTTTTTTGACCAGGATCATCTTTGCTCTGCCACGCTGAAGCTAGCCGAGCCAGGCAAGGTCACGACGCGGCTTCAAATCCCTAACTTCTCTTTAAGTTTAACATAGCCGGTTCTGCTCAACGGAATTTTTTTTCCGTTCTTTAACAACGCCACGTAGTTGTTTCGTTCGAGCGGTTCTATCTTCGTGAGCTGTTGGAGGTTGATGATAAACGAACGATGGGTCCTGAAGAACATCGTATGATCCAGGATCTGCTCATAATAGTTCATCGTTTTCTTTTTGAGATAATAGCTCTCTTTGGTGAATATCTTTACGTAATCGTCGTAAGCTTCTATATAATAAATGTCTGACACAGGGACTATCCTGATCTCGTTATTTGTCCGAACCACGATCCTTTGTTTTTCATCGGGCTGCTTTTCTGGATTTTCCAAAAGCCCCTCCAGGGGTTTTGTGTCGGGCACTTTTTGACTGGATTTTGACTGCCATTTTTTGACCGCCGTGTCGAAACGTTCCTTGCTGAATGGTTTCAGGAGATAATCAACGGCATTGGCTTCAAACGCTTTGATCGCAAATTCATCAAACGCGGTGGTGAAAATAACGGAAGGGGAACTGTCTAAAAGTTCAAGCATTTCAAAACCGTTTATTTTCGGCATTTGGATATCTAAAAAAACCAGGTCGGGTTTGTGCTGCATAATCGCTTTAACTCCTTCAAAGCCGTCGTTACATTCTGCGACTATTTCAAAATTTTTCTGGTCATTCAGAAATTCAACAACGATACTTCTTGCGAGTGGTTCGTCATCTATAATCACAACCTTGTTCATGCCGCCTGGGGTATTTTTAGTTTCGTAATAAATTGATTTTCTTTTTTGTCAGTGTAGAGCAAATCATTGCGCGAGTATAAAAGAAACAATCTCCTCTGAATGGAGTTCAAGCCGAAGCCTGTTCCCTGATTACTTTTCTGGGTTTCCTGGTCGAAGGGATTTTTTACCTCTACATTCAGCCAAGAATTTTCAACCTGGGTTGAAATGCTGATGGTTAGTTCGCCAATCGTATCATATAAGCCGAATTTGATGGCATTTTCGACGATCGGTTGTAAGAGCAAGGGGGGCAAAAATGCACTTAAGCTGGTTTCGCTTGCATTGATCTCAATTTGCAGGCGGTGGCCAAAACGCACTTTTTCAATTTCAAGGTATAACTTCAGGTGTTCAAGTTCTTCGTTGAGAGGAACGGTTTTTTGCTCGTCCTTTTTTAAAGTACCACGCAAAAAATCTGAAAGTTGTTGGATCATTTTCCTGGCTTCGTTGGGTTTTGAACCGGCCAGGGCACTGATGGAATTTAAACTATTAAAAAGAAAATGAGGTTGCAGCTGTTGACGCAGCGTGGCAAGTTCGGCGTCTTTGGCCAACTGCTCGGCTTCGTTGTTTCGTTTTTCACTGGCTTTTTGTTCCAGAATGCTGTTCCAAAGCCAGTTCAGGACCGTAAGAAAGGCGAGCATTAAAAAGGCGATCACAAAACGCAGCGGCATTGAGGCGGCCAAAAAGGACTGGTAGACAGTATCGCCTTCGAACCACAATTTTAAGAGCCAGTTTAAAGCTGAGCAGAATACCAGGCTAATGATCAATGCAAAAAACAAACGATAAACCCGGTTGTTTTTTCCGGGCTGGTAATAATGATAAAGTGTGATGGCTACATAACAACAGAGGCCGAGCAATAAACTAGTCGCCAGAGAGTCTTTTAAGGCAACCTCCCATGAAAGTGAGAGGCGGTGAAGGATAATGCTCTGTACCAGTGCCCAAAGCAGCCACCAGCCGATGTATACCGGCAGGAATTTCTTAAGGCTGTATGAAAAGAGGTTTCTCAAAGAGGTTTATGCAAATGTTAGACTTTTTGTCTGTATTTCCATAGATTTTTGACGGATGTAAGTAATAAATGACCGGGTGTCTTTTATCTTGCGTGTATTGGAATAAACCTGGTCGCCGTCTTTGAGTTCTTCCAGCGGGTATATTTCCACCACATCTATAAACTGCCAGTTCACGGGCTCATTGTCCCTGTTCAGGAAAACTTCTTCTTCTTTTTTCCCAATGACCCTGGCCTTAAAAAAGGCGTCTTCAAGGTTATGGGATTCGATAACACGGATCTGCTCGTCGAATTGTGAGCTGTTGTTTCCGTTGTCAATGTTGATGTTGAACATCAGTTTTACAAGATATCTTTTCATGCTTTTGTCCTTTTAATTTTATTTGCCTATTCGAAACTTTTTATTTCAATGCCTCCAAAAATGGTGGTACCAATGAGAACCAATACCTTCTGTTTTTCACCGGGTGTGCTTGGTTGTAAAGGTCGTTTGTCTTCGATGCCACCGCATACGGTGACGGTCTCTGATTTTATTTCCCAATTGGCAGGTACGATCAGTTTGGTGCCTCCAAAAACCTGTGTTATGGTGAGGGTTACTGCTCCATCTAAATCCGCCTGACTGAGATTAAGATGAGAACCGCCAAAAACGTTTACCACATCCCCACCTTTAAATGTTTTAGTCAGAATATTTTTTTTTGTACCCCCGAAGAAATTAACCGAGTCTAAATAATCTTCGTCTGCAGAAGAGGCGCGGGTTTCGTCAGTCTGGGTGACATGTTCATTTTGCCAGTTGTTGCGATCGTACCAACCCCTGTGGCCATAATTATGCTTCTGCCATTTTTTCCAATGGTGATGCGCGAACTGCATATTTTTACGATGCGGTTTAAAAATGATGATGAGACCCGCTAAAATGGCTATCGACGGCCAGAGAATAGGCCTGATCTGCATTTCAGGATAGAGGTCATTTAATAGGAAAATTCCGCCAACACCTACCAGGATGATCCAGGCCGGGTGCAAAAACTTATGCTTAATAGCCGCCACGATACCAAGCCCGATCAGTAGCATTTTCCATGTAAAAACCCACACAGGGATTTCAACGCCCAATTCTCTCGCCAAAAACAGTGAGCCGATGGCAACGATTAAAAGCCCACCCATTATTTTTCCACGACGATGGCTTTTTTCTATTCGTTTCCACTCTTTATCGTCGTGCATTTCCTGAATTTCCATTTGTTCTAAAATTTTTTGTAAAGGTAGATCGGGTTTGAGCCGTTTACAATGGCAATTAGGTCAGGCAAGTGCGGTGGTCGGTGAACCCATGCTGGTGGTCGGTGAACGGAGAAACTCCGCCGACAGGGTGTTTTGATGTACTTTTCAGATTACAAATGCCCGTCAACCGGGGCTAGCGGCCTTTGGTATTATGGTAAAGAATGCTAAATTCGTAGTTTTTGCGCTAAATTAATTACTTTTATAAAGCATTGGTCCTTGAAAAAATCTTCTTTAATATTTTTCTTCTTTTTCCGGGTTTTATGGGCTGAAGTTTACTCGCAGTCTGCTGTGTTCAAAGAAAACGACAAGTGGGGTATCAAAGAAAACGGGCTTGTGGTTGTAAAACCCGTCTATGATTCTGTCTTTAATTTCAGTGTTTCGAATAAAGTTTGTTTCGTTTGTCACAAAACCATGATAGCCTCGCCCAACAAGTTCATTAAAGCTTTAACCAAAAGTTTTGTCTGCAACTACCTGCACCGTGAAAAGGGCCGCCTGACAATTAAAGCCGAAGGCAATGACACCTGCAGTGTTTTCACCCTTGGTAAACATACGATCAGGCAGTTTTCCGATAATTCTTCATTTTTCATCGTCAACGTAAAATCAAAAAAATATGTGGTGGATAAGTATTTTAACCAGATCACTTTTAAGGGGTATCACGAGATTTTGTATACCGCCGAACCCGATTTTATCATTGCGCAACTGATGGATGTGGCAAACAATGTTACCTGGGGACTGATCAATCTGAAGGAGGAAACGATTATTCCCTTTCAGTATTCAGAAATAAAGATTAATACATATGACTCTCTCATAGTTGCTTGTAGTGCTGGTGTAAAAGCCTTCGGACAGGATGACGTTTATGATTACCTGGGGAAAAAGATAGCTTCTTATCCCCGACATGTGGATATGGCTACAAAGAACTTTATTATTCATAAGAATTTTGAACCGAAAGAATATTATATTATTTACAATATTGAAAAAAAGGATGAGAAAGTACTGAATGCCGATGAAGTTAAATTTTACAAAAGCGATGAGATACAGATTCGCATGAAGAATGATTGGTATATTTACAACATGATTAGCGGCGAGAAAAGCCGAATAAATAATCCGAGGCAATAAAGGTGGAACCATACTCGTTTAATGCTTCATAAAATCAATAAAAGGCATATGAAAAAAACAAGAGTTGCGATTAACGGTTTCGGGAGAATAGGTCGGGTTTTCCTGCGCAGTTGTATTTCAAATCCCGCTATCGAAATAGTTGCTATAAATGATCTTGCCGATGCCACAACGCTGGCCCACTTGTTGAAGTACGATTCTGTTCACAGAACTTTTGCGGGATCGGTCAAGGCTGAGGGGAATAATATTGTCGTCAATGGTCAAACAATCAAAGTGGTTTCATTTAAGGATCCGGCTCAGTTGCCCTGGAAAGAGAATGAAATTGATGTGGTAATTGAAAGTACCGGTTTGTTTTTAGACGTGGCAAGTGCCAATCTGCATTTAAAAGCCGGTGCAAAAAAGGTGATCATTTCGGCCCCGGCAAAAGACGATTCAATAAAAACCGTCGTGCTCGGGGTGAATGAGGCGATCCTCAACAAGGAAGATGTTGTTGTATCTAACGCGAGCTGCACCACCAATTGTGCGGCGCCAATGCTAAAAGTGCTTGATCAGTTCGGGATAGAGGAAGCCTATATTACAACGGTACACGCTTATACCAGCGATCAGCGTCTCCAGGATTCACCTCACAAGGATTTGCGCCGCTCAAGGGCTGCGGCGATGAGCATTATTCCCACCTCCACCGGTGCCGCAAAAGCAATCACCAAAATCCTGCCGCATCTCGACGGAAAAATAGGCGGTTGCGGCATGCGCGTCCCTGTGCCCGATGGTTCATTGACCGATATCACTTGCAGACTTTCAAAAAAACCGACGGTTGCCGAAATCAACCAAGCCTTTAAAACAGCCGCACAAGGCAACCTTAAAGGCATCATGGAATATACCGAAGACCCGATCGTGAGTATAGACATTGTTGGCAACCCACATAGCGTTTTATACGATGCGGAGTTTACCAGCATTGTAGGTAATCTCGTAAAAGTAATAGGTTGGTACGACAACGAGTGGGGCTATGGCAACCGGCTAGTGGACCTCAGTCTCATTATCGGAAAATAAGCCTTATTTTAACTTGCAGTCGTAGTTCCGGGTTCCGGTATTGGTTGTGATGATAGTTACAATTGGGTAAAAGCCGCTTTGAGAACTCTCATTAATAGTTTCGGACTTATTAAAGCAGTTACTCTGAGCCACTTTTTTTGTTACCTTATAGTAGGTAATATCATTGGTATTAGTTGTACTTAAGGGCGTTACAATCGTTGTATCTATTTGCGCCCCCAACATGGCCGTAGTGTGTGTGCTGGTGGTTCCACTTGTAATAACTGTACAGCTGCAGACCCGGTCTTTCTTGCAGGAAATAAACAGGACGCCGGCCGACAAAATAAAAATGACAATGGATTTCATATGTGTGGGTTTAAATTATTAAAAGCTATTTCTAAAATTCGAAAGTAATTTGTCCGTCGCCTTCCAAAAAGTTCTTGGCGTTGTCTTTGTTTAGTTTTTCCATTGCTCGCCGGTGAAGTTCCATAGGCGAAAGTCCGGTTTTTTCGTCTTCGTCGGTAGATAAAAATTTCCTGGCTGCTTTTATTTCCTCCGGTTCCCTCAAGCTGATCTCCTTTATTTTGTAAGTACTGAGTTTCTTGCCCTTGGCTTTCATATTTACCATTGGGCTAAACTCGACCATTTTCAAAACTTCTTCGGGAATCTCCTGTCCTTTTTCCTTTGCAAATTTCACCTCGATGACCGGGTTCACCTGCGCGGTGATCAATTCAATCCGTGATTGTTCGTGCTCCGTAATGATCAGTGTTTTGGTGCTGATTATTTCAGGGTCGAAACGTTTAGTAAAATAGGATTTACTCTGCCCGTCGTAATATATACAGGTAAGCGTTTGATTGGGGTAAAATTTTTCTATCATCACGATGTCCTCGTCAAAATGATTGAGTACATCGTACGTGTAAAGTTTATAAAAGCCTTTGCTGGTAATAGTCAGGATCTTATCCTCTCCACTGAATTTTCCAAGGTAACTACCGCGTTCTTCTTTGTTAAGACGATGCACACTTTCATCAAACCAGAAGTCTTCGGCACCCAAAGTAGAAGCACCTTTTTGTTTCAGGACTACTTTTTTGACGGCGTATTTTGTAACAATATTCCCGGTTGAGGCCCTCCCTTTAACAGGAATTTCGACAAAATCGACGTCCAGCTCGGTTTTACGTAAACCGCTTACGGCTTTTAACAGAACCTGCACCTTTTCAGCTTCTCCGTTCGGATTAACGGTGAACCAGTGCACACAGGAGCCCGGCGTACCTTTGGTGAGATCATATTCCTTTTCGCGCGTCACGCCGGTTACATTAAATCGTTTTACGAATGTAATACCTTTGGGACCGTCGGAATAGATCATATTGTAGGTCGTGCGCTCGTCATTCTTTTTGAATATCGCAACATACAGGATGTCCTTACCAACAAAGATCTTGTCAGATACCTTAAAGACTTTCATCTTGCCTTCTTTTGTAAAAGCGATGATATCATCAATGTCGGAGCAATCACATACAAACTCGTCTTTTTTAAGGCTCGTTCCCACGAAACCCTCCTGCCGGTTCATATAAAGTTTTTCATTGGCCATCACCACCTGTGTGGCAACAATGGTTTCCAGTTGTTTGGTCTCTGTTTTACGTTCACGACCCGGACCATATTTCTTTTTCAGATTTTTGAAATATTCCACAGCATGGTCGATCAGGTTGGCAAGACTGTGTTTTACGCCAGCAATTTTTTCTTCGAGTTCCTTGAGGTAATCTTCCGCCTTAATGCTGTCGAAGCGTGTGATACGGATCATCGGAATTTGCGTGAGACGATGAAGGTCATCATCGTTGATATCGCGAAGCAGTTTCTTTTTATAAGATTTAAACCGCTCGTATAAGTATGTGTATAACGTTTCTTTGCTTGAATATTTTTTAAAATCAATGTACATCTCTTCCTTGATAAATATTTTTTCAAGTGAAGCAAAGTGCCATTTTTCTTCGAGCTCTTTCTGCTCGATTTCGAGCTCCCTTTTCAGTAGCTCCAGTGTTTTATGGGTGGAGAGTCTTAATATTTCGCTTACGCCAACAAAACGCGGACGATCATTTTCGATGATACAGGCGTTGGGCGAAATGCTCATTTCGCAGTTGGTAAACGCGTACATCGCGTCGATGGTTTTATCGGGGGAGATCCCCGGTTGAAGGTGGACCAGGATCTCTACATTTTCGGAAGTATTGTCCTCAACTTTTTTTATTTTTATTTTTCCCTTATCATTGGCCGCGAGAATGGAGTCGATCAGCGACCCCGTTGTTGTTCCAAAGGGTATTTCGCTGATGATGAGGGTTTTTGAGTTGAGTTCTTTGATTCTCGCACGGATCTTTATTTTTCCGCCGCGGAGCCCGTCTTTGTAGTCGCTGAAGTCGGCAATGCCGGCAGTAATAAAATCGGGATAAATGTGCGCTTTTTTTCCGCGTAAGATCTGGATGGAAGCGTCGATCAGTTCGTTAAAATTGTGCGGTAAGATCTTGGTAGCCAAGCCAACCGCAATTCCTTCCACACCCTGCGCCAATACCAGCGGAAATTTTACAGGAAGTGTGAGCGGTTCCTTGTTCCGACCATCGTAACTTAAACCCCAATCAGTAGTTTTCGGATTAAAAACCACCTCCTGGCCAAATTTGGAAAGGCGCGCTTCGATATAACGCGGAGCCGCCGCGCTGTCGCCGGTTAACACGTTACCCCAGTTCCCCTGGCAATCAATCAGAAGATCTTTCTGTCCCATAGCCACCAGCGCATCGCCAATGCTAGCATCGCCGTGTGGGTGGTATTTCATGGTGTTGCCGATGAGGTTGGCAACCTTATTATAGCGGCCGTCCTCCAGCTCCCACATACTATGCAGGATCCGGCGCTGAACCGGTTTTAGTCCATCTTCAACTGCCGGCACCGCCCGCTCGAGAATAACATAGGATGCGTAGTCAATGAACCAGTTTTTGAACATGCCACTGACGTGGGTAATATTGTCAACTTCATTGTGATTTTCGTGATCAGTTCCCTCAAAAATATTATCGCTCATGTCCGTGCGGAAATTTTTATTTGCAAATATAAGACTACACTTTTAAAATATCAGTTAAATGTGGACGCTGCTTGGTCAAAAATATCCAAGATATTCACAAAAAGCCTTTAATAAAGAGCAATTTTCAGCCTTTTGGCGTGGGTATCCGGTGGAATCAACCGGGGAAGAGATTTAAAACGCTTTTTTTCGAGCTGCATTTCCTTTGAACAAAAGCCCTATGCTTATGTTAAAAGGTAGGGTCCTCGGATGGTTCGTTACAGCGTCGACCATTTGGGGATTAGTATAATCACCTTGCTGAAAGCTGTATTTATGACTCAAGGCTGTTTGGCAAATGCTGACCCCCAATTGAATTTTACCCCACAGAAACGGATTGAGCGGATAAAGCATCGAGTAGGACGGTTCAAAAGAAAAAAAATTCTGCAATGGATAGTTGAGCGTTTCATTGTCAAATACCTGGTAGGACGAACTTCTTCCTGATCCGTTATCTTCCTCAAAATAATATTCATACTTCTGAACAAAATTATATTGTACCTTTAAAATGACCTGCTGAGATTCTTTGCCACCGCCGATCTTGAAACCCAGCACCAAACAGGGGCTAAAATATTCGCAATTGTATTTATAGTTTTTAGTGTTGTTTCCAAAAATGGTCGGAATCTTCCCATTGATCACATTCCGCTGGTAGTTGATGCCGGGCGCCATGAAGGAACTTGCGCGGCCGTTAAAAAATGGAAAACTCACGCTGTAATTTTCAAGCCCGGAAAAACCTCCGACGCCCCCTCGTACTGCCATAAAATCGGTAAGCGCCACGGTTGCTTCTGCGCTGTAATATTTAAAGGGCCTCATCCCGGCATTGAATTGCACATCGCCCTTTTTTTCAACCAACACCGGCTCATAAGGCGACGCCACATAGGAACGGTGTGGTATACAGGAAGAAGTAGCAAAAAGTAACAGGATAAAAAATGCGCAATAAACGCTCAGTTGCATGATCTAAGATATGAAAAAAAGCAAATTAATAAACAAGAATCTTTCTTTTCAGGAAGAAAAGTGATTCGGCAAGTTTGCCGCTGATTTTTGGATTGGAATAGGCGTTCATGCCAGCTTTTTCAGCACTGTTGGCGTAACCATAAACGTCGTTTACCTGGGTTTTGAAAATTACCTCGTTGTTTGTTTTGTTTTTGAGTTGAAGATTAATGACCAGGGCGGCGAGTTTGATATTGTAATTTTTTTCAAGGATATCGCTGCTAAGGTCTTCCTGGGTTTCGGCGACAGACTCAATAATATAGTCCGCATCGGTTGGTTTATCGGAGATCCTGATCTCCTGGCCGCTAAAACGCTGTTTGATAAAAGTTTCAATGGAGTTCAGCCCCGTTGGTTTTCCGAAGTTCTTTTCCACCGAGTTAACATAGATGGTGATAATTGATACGTTGGCTTCGACTTTCAGCGAAGAAGTCTGAATAAATTGTTTCAGCAAAGTGATGCCGGCCCTGCCAACCGAATCGGTTCCCATCAGCGTTGAGATATCAGGATTCAGTGAGAAGGCCACATTCTGATTCAGCGGTTCTACTGAATTTATTTTTATCTGAACTTCCCCGTTATTGTTGGTGCTTGTATTTTCGTTCACGTTGATCCTGTCCTCGTCGCTTTTAACCAGTAAGGGGAAATTCTGCAAGGGAGTTTTATTTTTTAATTCAACGTTGTATACCAGGGGCGCATACGACTGCTGGTAAGGCTTTAGAACAGGTATCGTTTTCTGTGCGACAACCGTAATAGATTGCAATTGCTGTTGAATAATATTGGTGAGATCAAAAACATTTTTCACGCCGTTGGTCTGGTTCGCGTCGAAGTTGATTTCCTCGCTCAGGTAGGGGGTCAGTACCCCGAAAGCCTGGATGCGTTTTTTGAGTGATGAAGAAAAATCCTTGTTCTTTTCATCATAAAAGCTGGCAGTGATCAGGTTGGATGCTTTTGTAATGATTTGTTGTTTTTTACGCGCTTTTTGGTTTTGGTATTCCTGTTTGTCCAACTGGTAGTATACCCAGTACTGTTTATCGTTTTCGTACGTGTCAACCAGGGTGTAGCCCTCAATGTTATCGCTACTTGAGAGCTTGATCAAAGAATTAAAATTCTCATTGAAATTATTGTTATTCTGAACCGTATATAAAACCGAATTGGTGGAAATATCAACTTTGATCTCCGAAGCCAGGTCATACAAGGCATTCTTTTTGGCTTCGATCTGGTAATTGCTGCTTTTTATCTTGTCGGCGACACCTACGCCAACATATTTAAAACCATTGTTAGGTCGGCTGCTCACCCAGTTAGGCACTTTAATTTCAACTGCCGATGCCTGAACAACAGGCTGCTTGCTTCGGCAGGCTGTAAACAGTAGGGTTGTCACCAGGATATGGAGAAAAAATTTCATCATTTCATGCTGGCGGCGGCGCTGATGAATATATTGATGGTTTTTGAATGCGCCTCGTTCTTCAACTCATCAAAGGTCTTAAGACTGTTGCGGGCGCTGAATGAACTGCGCCAGTTGCGCGGGCTATATTGCTGCGCAGGTGCTGTCTGCTGGGGGTTGTATGGGAACAGGCTGTTGATGTTGCCGTTAAAATTTCTCAAAAATTCTTGGTATTCAATGGCGTCAACTGAAGATATGTTCTGAGTCTGTGATGCTACAATCTGGTTGGTATAGGCGTTGATCAGTTTATATTTATAATCATAGGCATAAGATCGCTGCGCTTTTACTACGTTGTAATCAAATGCCTTGTACTCGGTAGTAACAACAGTACCCGTTTTTGTGCTGACCTCCTGGTAACCCCTGGCGGGTGTCTTTGCCGGGCCGGAATTGATTTCTTTATTATTGGTAACGTCGTAAACATAGAAGTAATCGGCTCCAGTAGCTTTCCGGATGGCCTGAATGAGATCTACGTCGTTGCTGTTATTCAGATCGTTGTTGGCAGATGCATTTTGAAACGGTGTATTGTTAATGATTTTTGCAGCGCTGAATTTTTGCAGGGCAACCTGTCCGAAATTGTTAAACAGGTAATCCTGGATCTCCTGTTCTGACCTGTCGGGAGAGTGTGCAGGCTCAAATAGAATAAAGCTTTTGGTTTGCTGAGCGCTGGCCAGGTCGAAAAGGTCCTTGCTATCCTTGTAATTTTCGGTTTTTGCCCTCATTGCCGACAAAACACCCAGCGCCCCGGAATAGTTTTTATTTTCAAGGTTATTTACTGCACTTTGGTACAGGGGTTCACAAACAGAAATGATTTCAAGCTGCGGAGTATTTTTGTAAGAGTTGTTGTATTTTTTTATTGCGTTAATGTGGCTGAGTGCCTGGCTGTATTTTTTTTGGTTTACCAACACGCTCGCCTGGTTATAATTTTTGAGACAAAAGGTTTCAACAGCTTTCTGGTAATCTTCGTCATAGGTTTTCGGGTAGTCGAATTGCACTCCGAGCGCACCAGCTTTAAGATTAAAGTCTTTGAGTTGTTCAAAAGACTCCATGGCCGGTTCGATTTGCTGGGTGTTGTAGTTTCTAAAAAACTCAGATGAAAGGTTCGAAATGTGTTTCTGGCCAACCTCTTTGAGTTTGATCCGTGCCTGGACATTGGTGGGTTTTCTTTGCAGGGATTCAAGATAATACCCGGCTGCGTCGGCGATGAGTCCCTGTTTTTCGAGGCGTTCGGCTGCTTTAAAATATTTTTTTGAGCCATTGCAAGCGGGTAGGCAGGCCATGACGATGAAAAGGAATATGTGTAAAATTCTTTTCAAAAAATAAAATGGAAAAATGCGGGATTTAAAAAAAAGAGCATCTTTTGAGGATGCTCTTTAGATATGGGTTTATTTTCCTTCGTCGGCCAATTTTTTCATTTCGGCGTCGAAGATCTGTTGGAATTTTTGTTTATCGTAATCCAGTTTCAGTTTGGCGTCGTTTGATATTTTGGCGTCGAGCTTATCGAAAATGGTTTTTCTGTCGGCTTCAATCGCAATCCAGTAGGTATATGAACCATCTGGCTCTTTGAAGATTTTTTCGCCTTTTTCCTGTACGTTTGACATTTCCAGGTTTACAACTTCCCGCGACAATTCTTCAAATTTATTTTCAAATTCCTGGGTATTGCCAACAGTTCTTTGGTTTGTGTACTGATCTGTAACTCTCTTAATGGTGCTGTTAATATTACCGGCCATTTCTCCTTTTGCATTCTGGAAAGCGATTTTTTTGGCGGCAGCCAGGTCGGGAGATTTTCCTACCTGTTTAGCCCTGAAATAATTTTCATCGCTTCTGTATTCTTTGCCGCTGAAAGGCACCGAAATTTCCACAGCACCCGTTTCTTTCTGAACCGGCGTGGATTTTTTACCTTTACAACCCGCAAGCGTTAACGCTGCGATAGCGGGGATCAGGAGTAATTGTTTTGTTTTCATTAGTTATGGGTTTTATTTTATGAAAGGGTGATTTTCATCTATTGTGCCAAAGATATAGTTTTTTCTCAAATTAACTCGCTTTAACAAATAAGTGCACATTTATATAAACAAAATGAAACGAAGAATTGCCATTCGTGCCGTGGCGCGGCTCTAAACCGTTTTATGTAGATGGAGCTATTAAATTATGAGAAGACAAGTCTTTTTACCCTGCTTTTTCTTCCAGGGAATTATTGACGCGTTATAAGAACTTTGTCATCCGGCCAATTCCTTTTCAACGTCTTTCTCTATACGAAGATTTTCGATAATAAAGTCCTGCCTGCCCTGGGTATTTTTGCCCATGTAGTAGTTCAACAACTCGTTTACGCTGGCCTTCTGGTCGATGAGCACCGGTTCAAGCCTGATGTCCTTCCCGATAAAATGTTTGAACTCATCAGGGGAGATCTCGCCGAGCCCTTTGAAGCGGGTTATTTCAGGTTTTGGACCTAATTTGGCGATTGCAGCTTTTCTTTCTTCGTCGGTGTAACAATAAGCTGTTTCTTTTTTATTACGAACCCTGAAGAGAGGAGTTTGTAAAATTTTGACGTGATCATTTTTCACAAGATCAGGAAAGAATTGCAGGAAAAAAGTGAGCAATAATAATCTGATATGCATGCCGTCGACGTCGGCATCGGTAGCAATTACCACGTTGTTGTACCTGAGATCATCGAGACCATCCTCGATATTCAGAGCCGACTGCAATAAGTTAAACTCTTCATTTTCGTAAACCACTTTTTTTCCCAGTCCGAAACAATTTAGGGGTTTCCCTTTCAGGCTAAAAACGGCCTGCGTGTTAACGTCGCGTGTTTTTGTAATGGACCCGCTGGCAGAATCGCCCTCACAGATAAATAGCGTAGTATCGAGCCGGCGTGGGTCTTTTGTGTCGTCTAAATGCACGCGGCAGTCCCTTAATTTTTTATTGTGTAAAGAAGACTTTTTCGCGCGCTCCCTTGCCAATTTCTGGATCCCTGAAAGTTCTTTTCGTTCCCGTTCGTTGGCAAGTATTTTAGCTTCAATGGATCGGGCTGTTTCAGGATTTTTGTGCAGGTAGTTGTCGAGCTGCTCTTTGATAAAGTCGTTTACAAACCCGCGCATACTTTGTCCGCCGGGCGCTACTTCCGAAGAACCCAATTTGGTTTTTGTCTGGGATTCAAAGATCGGTTCCTGCACCTTTATCGAAATCGCCGCCACTATAGATTTCCTGATATCGGAGGGATCGAATTCTTTTTTATAAAATTCACGAATGGTTTTAACCACCGCCTCTCTGAATGCCGCCTGGTGGGTTCCACCCTGTGTTGTGTATTGCCCGTTCACATAACTATAATATTCCTCGCTGAAATGCTCATTGCTATGCGTCATTGCCAGCTCTATGTCGGGGCCTTTCAGATGTATGATGGGGTATAGAATTTCACCGGTGATGTTTTTTTCAAGCAGGTCTTTCAGTCCGTGATTTGATTTGTATGCCTGCCCGTTGAGGTACAGAGTAAGACCTGTATTTAAGAACGCGTAGTTCCAAACCATGCGATCAACGTACTCGTGGACGAAATGGTATTTTTTAAAAATGGTGTCGTCGGGACGGAATTCAACGAGCGTGCCGTTTTTTTCGGATGAAGACGTCAATTTGTATTCTTTTACCAATTCACCCTTGCTGAACTCGGCGGCTTTCGCCTGTCCGTCGCGGTAAGCGGTCACTTTAAAATTTACAGAAAGTGCGTTAACTGCTTTGGTACCAACACCATTTAAACCGATAGATTTCTTAAAAGCCTCGCTGTCGTATTTGCCGCCGGTGTTCATTTTCGACACTACCTCTACAACTTTCCCCAGGGGAATGCCGCGGCCATAATCACGTATCGAAACCACACCTTCTTTGACGTTGATGTCAATTTTATCGCCCTCGCCCATCATGAACTCATCGATACAATTGTCCATCACCTCTTTCAAAAGTACGTAGATACCGTCGTCGAAGGCGCTACCGTCGCCCAGTTTCCCAATATACATACCCGGACGGGTACGAATGTGTTCTTTCCAGTCGAGGGATTTGATGTTATCTTCGGTGTAGTTTGATTTGGCCATTTTTATTCCGGGTTTCAGGTTTCTTGTTTCTTGTTTTGAGTGTGCTTGCGCGGTTAAGTTCTGGTTTTTTATTTCTTGTTCCGGGTTTCTTGTTCCTGGTTCTGAGTCAGGCCTTTTTGTCTTTAAATTTATTTCCTTTAAAACCTGAGTTTCTTAAATAACCGATAAAAGCCCCAAATTTAATTCCTAAAATTAAACATTCATTTTGCAAATTTTCGAATGTTTCTTTATTTATTAATTCACGATCCAAAAGTCTATATAAATGCGATCTTAATTCACCCAAAAATCCCTTTGAAATAGTTAAAAACTGAATAAACTCACGGTTTCCATCTCGTTCGAAGCCCTCAGCGATATTATCCATTACTGAACCCGCTGGCCCATCCATCTGATTTTTTAATTCGAAGTCTCTTGTCTCTGATAAAAGTCTTAAATAAGGAAGAATTTTTATATTGATGGCTTTGGCTAACTGCCATATTTCAAGATTCTCAAATTTCGTTATGGTTGCCACAAAAGCAAAATTAGAAAATTAAATTTCGCTAAGTCCGGAAATAACTACATAGCTGGCTAGTGCAACTAAAAAACTTACATTGTAAACTGAAGGGTTGATTTAGGAAACCCGAAACCCCGAACCCGAAACCCGGAACCCGCAACGTGGAACTTTCAAATCCCGTCTCCGTCGAGCAGGTTCCCGAGACCTCCCAAAATGCTGCCCTCTTCTTTTCTGCGGCCGCCGCCATAAGAGAGGATTCTGCCCGCCAGACGACTGATGGGTAGTGACTGGATCCAAACTTTACCTGGTCCGCGCAGGGTGGCATAAAATAAACCCTCACCGCCAAATATCGCATTTTTCACGCCTTTCACGAATTGAATATCATAATCAACACCACTGGTAAAGGCTACGAGGCAGCCGGTATCTATTTTCAGCATCTCTCCCGGCATGAGATTTTTTTCCACCACGAATCCCCCCGAATGAACAAAGGCCATGCCATCGCCTTCGAGCTTTTGCATGATAAAACCTTCACCGCCGAATAAACCGGTTCCTAATTTTCTCTGGAACTCGATCCCAATGGCCACACCTTTAGCTGCGCAAAGAAAACTGTCTTTCTGACAAATGATCCTGCCTCCAAGTTGCTGCAAATTCATGGGGATAATTTTGCCTGTATACGGACCGGCAAATGTGATCTGTCTTTTCTGAGCGCCCATGTTTGTATACACCGTCATGAACAGATTTTCACCGGTAAGCAGCCTCTTGCCGGCAGTAAATAATTTGCCCATAAAACCACCCTGGTTGTTACCGTCGCCGAACATGGTCTGCATCTCAATATCGTCGGTCATCATCATAAAACTGCCAGGTTCGGCGATAACGGCCTCCTGCGGGTCCAACTCTATTTCCACACACTGGAGTTCTTCTCCAAAGATTTTATAGTCTATTTCGTGATTTTGCATATGCGTATGTTTTGTTATTTATAAAAAGCTAAACTATTAAATTTTTTACAGAAACCATTGTTCGGAGGCGAAACCAAAACCAGCAATCCGAAAAGTTAAACGTTAAATCTGAAATGCATCACGTCCCCATCATTCACCACGTATTCTTTACCTTCTATTTTTAATTTTCCCGCGTCGCGGCAGGCAGCTTCAGAACCCAGTGTAATGTAGTCGTTATAGGCGATGACTTCGGCCTTGATAAAGCCTTTTTCAAAATCGGTATGAATCACCCCTGCTGCTTGCGGCGCTTTCATACCTTTGGTAATGGTCCACGCGCGGACTTCCTTAACGCCTGCCGTAAAATAGGTTTCCAGGTGGAGTAACTTGTACGCCGCTTTGATCAGTTTGTTCACACCCGGTTCGTCTAAACCCATTTCGGCCAGGAACATTTGTTTCTCCTCATAGGTTTCAAGTGCTGCGATCTCACTTTCCATTTGGGCGGTAATCACCAGTAACTCTGCTGACTCGTTCTTAATTGCTTCCCGAACGGCTTCCACATGTTTGTTCCCTGATTTTGCTGAAGCTTCTTCAACGTTACAAACGTACATTACTGGTTTGATGGTTAGAAGATGCAGATCGGCGATGTAGGGCAATTCGTTTTCGTCGATCTTGCAGGTTCTCGCCGACTGACCTCCCTCGAGCGTTGTTTTAAACTTCATGAGCGTGTTGTACATTCTCACGGCTTCCTTGTCTGATCCGGCCTTGGCGATTTTTTCAAATTTTTTAATTTTTCCATCGATACTTTCAAGGTCTTTCAATTGTAGCTCCGTGTCGATGATCTCTTTGTCCCTTACCGGATTTACACTTCCGTCAACATGCACTACGTTATCATCATCGAAACAGCGCAATACATGGAGTAAGGCGTTGCATTCGCGGATATTGCCAAGGAATTTATTGCCAAGTCCCTCGCCTTTGCTGGCGCCCTTCACCAGCCCTGCGATATCGACGATCTCAACGGTTGTAGGAACCAGGTTCTGAGGTTTCACGAGATCCGCCAGCTTCGTCATTCTTTCGTCGGGCACAGTGATGATGCCCATATTGGGTTCGATTGTACAGAACGGAAAATTAGCCGCTTGTGCCTTCGCGTTACTTAAACAATTAAATAAGGTTGATTTGCCAACATTGGGTAAACCGACTATTCCGCATTTTAAAGCCATAAAGTTTGTATAAATATTACCAGGTTTTTGCTAAGTTTAAACTTGAGGGAGGATAAAGATTTTCTCCTATGAGCACCTGTTTGCCGTACAGGTTACTTTGACAGATCCCATAAGACACGGGAATTGTATTGAGATAAAACGATTCGGTTTTATTCAACGATTCGAGGGCTTTCCTGAGATTAGGCAATTTGGCGATATTTATGTCCTGTACGTGTTGCGAGGTGATCAAAAGACTGTCGGCTGTGTCGAAATTAGAAGGAATACTGCTGTTCTTGGAGTAAACCACCGCAATTTTACACACTTTACCAGCTGGAACCGGTCTGTCGAGTGTAAAACTGATATAAATGGAATCCTTGCCCATGACGTGTCCCGTTAAAGAAATGACCTTGTAGGCGGAATATTTTGTACAGGGCAGGTTAACCGACAATTCCGGGCTATTCAAGGCAACGCTGATCGGTAGCCCGTCATATCCATCCTTTACCAGAAAAGGAATCAGGTCGCCATATGGTACGTCATAAAAAGTGACTTTGCCATTGGCGCCTGTGGTGCCCGAAAAAGCTGTTTGATACAAACTCACCCGCACGCCGCTCAGGTCACTTTCTGGATTCCCTAATGAGTCATAGGTCGCAACATTAAAAGTTGCAGTCCCGGTTTTTGTTGGCTCGGGGACCGGTGGAACTTTTGTTTCTTTTTTACATGAGAAAATCAGGCTGACACAAAAAAACAGGATGAGCGCTCTCTTCATTTTGATTTCGAACCGCAAATATACTAATCAAAGAGGGCTTTTGGAGCATCTTTTATTTGCTAGCGATCTTTTTTTTAACATCCCTTATTTATTATTAACATTAAAGGAATAAGCCATTGGCAAATGCTAATTTTGCGGCTTTGGAGCGTTTTTCAAACTAACAGCAAAGCAATGACCAATACGGAAGAATTGAAAAAATTATGCGGACAGGTGCGCCGGGATATTGTGAGAATGGTTCATGCCGTTAATTCGGGCCACCCGGGAGGATCTCTCGGTTGCGTTGAATATTTTGTGGCGCTTTACGGGGCAGTTTTAAAGCACTTACCCTCTACTTTTACGATCGATGGAAAAAATGAGGATCTTTTTTTTCTGAGCAATGGGCACATCAGTCCTGTTTTTTACAGTGTACTGGCACGTACGGGTTATTTTCCCGTAGACGAATTAAAGACATTCAGAAAAATAAATTCGCGCTTGCAAGGACATCCCACAACGCACGAGGGATTACCAGGCGTGCGTGTTGCGAGCGGATCTCTTGGGCAGGGTATGAGCGTGGCCATAGGCGCGGCATTGACAAAAAAACTTAATAAAGATAACTGTATCGTTTACTCTCTCCACGGCGATGGTGAGCTTCAGGAGGGTCAGATCTGGGAAGCGGCCATGTATGCAGCCGCGAACAAAGTTGACAACTACATAGCCACCGTAGACTATAACGGTCGGCAGATTGACGGAGACGTGGATAAAGTTTTGCCACTAGGAAACCTAAGGGCCAAGTTTGAAGCGTTCGGATGGCTGGTTCTTGAAAATCAGAACGGCAATGATCTTGATTCGGTCATAGCATCACTTAACGAAGCCAAAAAACTTCTTGGGAAAGCAAAACCCGTGATCATTTTAATGAAAACAGAAATGGGAATGGGTGTTGACTTTATGATGGGTACACACAAATGGCACGGTTCGGCCCCTAACGACGAACAACTTGGAAAGGCATTGTCGCAACTGCTGGAGACCCAGAAAGATTACTAGCCAATACAAGAGGGCAGATTTAAGATTTTATGAAGATGTTCAAGGCATACCTGTTTTTTTTGTTTGTTAGTTGCGCAGCCTTAAATCTCAAAGCCCAGGTTATCAATCGGATCCTGTTTATTTTCGATGATTCGTACAGCATGTACGCACCATGGAACAGCAACGTCAAAATTGAAGTTGCGAAAAAAGTGATGGGGGAGTTTTTAGACAGTCTCAAAAATCTTCCTGATCTTGAACTGGCGCTCAGGTGTTACGGACACACCACTTTTTTTAAGCCTGAAAGAAACTGCAAGGATACCAAACTCGAAGTGCCTTTTGCTGAAGCCTTAACCAATGCAGTTAAGATCAAACAGCGCATCCAACGCCTCGAACCTTTGGGAACAACACCTATTGCGTACTCTTTAGGAGAAAGTGCCGCAGATTTTACGCCCAAAAGCAATTGCCGCAACATTATTATTCTCATTACCGATGGCATTGAGGAGTGTGGCGGAAATCCCTGCGAAGTGAGCGCTGCCCTTCAAAAGAAAGGAATTTTTTTGCGACCTTTTGTGATTGGCGTGGGACTCGATCCAAAATTTGCCGACGTATTTGCCTGCATGGGGAAGTTTTATGATGTAAGCAATGAAGCCAATTTTAAGGATGTATTGAACCTGGTTATCACAGAGGCTATTTCTCAAACCACGGTAGAAGTTGACCTTCTCGACATCCTTAAAAAGCCAACCGAAACCGATGTGGACATGACTTTTTACCTGGCCGGAACCGGCAACGTAAAATATAACTACCTGCACACGCTCAATCACCGAGGGAGTCCTGATACCCTGGTGCTTGATCCCAATCTCAAATATGACCTTACCGTGCACACCATCCCACCCCAGGAAAAGAAAAATATCAGCATCGTGAAAGGAAAACACAATATTATTTCGCTCGATGCACCTCAGGGATACCTGAAGCTGGAACTTGACGGGCCTATTAACCAATATAATCCTACAACGCTGATTCGTAAAAATGACGATGTGCGAACCCTGAATGTGCAGAATTTCGGAAAAGTGGAAAAATATATCGTCGGCAAATACGATCTCGAAGTGCTAACACTGCCGCGGATCCTGCTTAAAAATGTAGAAATAAAACAAAGCAGTACCAACAGCATCAAAATTCCAGCGAGCGGCAATGTCTCATTCATGAAACAAGGGGGCGAAGGGTTTGGCAGCGTGTATACCGACGATGGGAAAAATGTGGTTTGGGTTTGCAATTTAAACACCAACGGTCAAAATGAAATTATATATTTACAACCGGGCAGGTACAAAGTGGTGTTCAGGTATGGATCTTCAAAGGAGACCTTACAAACTATCACGCGGAATTTCGAGGTGAAATCCGGACTACCGCAAGCCGTTAGATTATTTTAAACACGATGAAAAAATACACTTATACCGAAAAAAAAGATACACGTTCTGGGTTTGGGGCGGGGCTTTCAGAACTTGGAAAGACGAACGAGCAGGTTGTAGCTTTATGCGCTGATCTCACGGGTTCTTTAAAGATGGACGCATTTGAAAAAGAATTCCCTGAAAGGTTTTTTCAGGTGGGTATTGCTGAGGCCAATATGATGGGGATTGCCGCCGGATTGACCATAGGCGGGAAAATTCCGTTTACAGGCACCTTTGCGAATTTCAGCACCGGCAGGGTTTATGACCAGATCCGCCAGAGTATTGCCTACTCAGGTAAAAACGTAAAGATCTGCGCGTCGCATGCCGGGTTAACGCTGGGTGAAGACGGCGCAACACACCAGATCCTGGAAGACATAGGTTTGATGAAAATGTTGCCACACATGGTGGTGATCAATCCCTGCGATTATAACCAAACCAAAGCCGCCACGATTGCCATAGCAAAACACCATGGTCCGGTTTATCTGCGTTTTGGACGCCCAACGGTTCCCAACTTTACGGCACCGGAACAGGTTTTTGAAATTGGCAAAGCAGTGATGCTGAACGAAGGTACAGATGTTACGATTATTGCAACCGGTCATTTGGTTTGGAAGGCCATTGAAGCCGGCGAAAAACTGGCAGAAAAAGGAATCAGTGCTGAGGTCATCAATATTCATACGATTAAACCCCTTGATGGAGACGCTATTTTAAAGTCGGTTGGGAAAACAAAATGTGTGGTGACTGCTGAAGAACATCAAATGAATGGGGGCTTGGGAGATAGTGTGGCGCAGTTGCTGGCCAGAAATTTGCCTACACCACAGGAGTATGTGGCTGTGAACGATAGTTTTGGAGAAAGTGGAACGCCGGATCAGCTCATGACCAAATATGGCCTTGATTCGGTAAATATTGTTGAAGCGGTAGAAAAGGTGATGAAGCGGAAATAGAACTGCTTCAAAAATGCGTGCAGAAGCTGCATGGATATTGTTTTTTTTAGACTGTGCTGGTGTATTGCAAAGACTCCCATTGATATTTCTCCTAGTTGCTGCCATAAGCTGCCGCCAGAATGACGCGCAAAGTGACAAGCACGTTTCCTCTGATTCACTTGAAGGCAGAATCTACACCGAAGACGAGGAAAGGTGCATTTTTAAAAATGTCACAGAGGTTGTCAAAAATCAAAATGTTTGCTCCTGGTATGCGAATCCGGAGTTCGGATCTGGCTTTTTAAGTTTTGGGGATGGTAACAGCGGTACACTATTTTTTGGATCAGAACCCATCGAAGGGTTGGAAACAGACGACTTTTCACTCAAGTTGCCATTTAAAAACGACTCCGCGAAAATCACCGTCTTTTGGAATTTGACAATCGCAGGTAAATGCAGTGAAAAGCTTACGGCCAGGCTTGATTCATTGAACGATAAATATATTAACAGGCCGTTCATGACCCTGGAGCTTGGAAAAGAGAATACTTTGAAAGCAACTTATATTTTGCCCGAGTTAATAAATGAGCTGCATAAGACACCCGTTTGTTCCAGATTTTTTTCGCGTCAATACACCGCGGGCTATATTGAAATGTGAGTTTCGACGGGCCAACGCATAAATTGAGACCATTGTACGTTAAAGGTTTATTAAAGTCTGTCCAATGTTAAAAACGAAAGCCTTGGGATTTTTAGCGATTATCCTACTCTACATCGGTTTCGTTGGAATGTGCCTCACTATCTATCAATATCTGTCTTTTAGCCGGACGACAGGGTTTCTGGCTTTTAAACAAGCAGTCGTATCGAATTCCTTTTGGAGAACTGCATTTTATTTGCATGTATTCACCTGTTTTCTTTGCTTGACGGCGGGATTCACGCAGTTTTCCAGTCTGATACAAAAGAAGTACATCACGATCCATAGAGCTGTAGGAAAAATGTATGTCTACAATATTTTAATTGTCAACTTCCCGATGGCGCTCATTCTAGGCATTTACGCAAATGGGAATCTTCCGGGCAAAATTGCTTTTATCCTGTTAGATCTACTTTGGGTCTATTTTACTTTTGCGGCGATCTATTGGGTAAAAAATGGAAATATCCCCAGGCACCGTAACTTTATGATCAGAAGCTACGCGTTGACTTTAACTGCACTCACCTTAAGACTGTGCAAATTTGTTTTATCGCGGTATTCCGATTGGACTTATGAATCGATTTATATTTTTGACGCCTGGACCGCTTTATCCTTCAACCTTGTAGTTGCCGAGCTAATCATTTGGCGAAAAAACTACCGCTGGAACCGAAAGTTAACGACAATTAGATAAAAAGTAAGAAATGCCAACACCAGAAAAAGTACAACGTAAGCCAGATTTTTGTAGATTTTTTGGCGGGGAGAAGGATCGGATACTTTTACAAACAGGTTGACCATCCAATAGGCAATGCCCGCATCGATCGCGAGAATAGACAAAACAATTAAAATCAGTATTGATGCCATAAAATCTAAGACTAAATTAATACATTTTGTCTACATTGCGGTAATTGTTGAACTTTAATCACGAGATGAACGAAGAATTAAGATCAGCTATACTCAGAGTTCTGCCTTTTGCGGCTGTCCTGATCGTTGTATACCTGCGGATGCGGGCAAAAAAAATAGACCCGGCATCCATAGATCTCCGGAAGCCAAAATCTAATTTTCGATTTTTCATTTGGACCTTTGGTTTTTTGGTTTTGGTTCTTCTGATCGAGTTTGTTTTATACGGTTTTGGAGTCCTGGAAATAAATGCATGGCACAATCAGTTATATGCGTCCATCATCAGGATTGCAGGCGCAGTTATTTTAGCGCCTATCGCCGAGGAGCTTCTCTTCAGGGGTTTTATATTAAACTTGTTGACCAAAAGAAAGATAAATAATCATGTTGCCATATTTATTCAGGCCTGCTTATTTGTAGCGCTTCATAATTTTACATATCAAAATACATTTTCTTCGAATATTGGCATCCTTCAGGGATTGTTGGATGCGTCCCTGTTTGCTTATGCAAGGTATGATACCGGATCAATTTATACACCCATGGTCATGCACATGACAGGGAACGCCGTTGCAACGCTTGAAAGGTTTGTTTTTTTCTGTTGATCGCGACAATAAAAAGCCGGGATGCAAAAGCCGAAAAATAGTTTTTATATACAACCAGCTAAATGAGGACATGCACAACACAATCTTACGACTACAACTGATTTTGTTCATTTTGTTTTTGTCGTCCTGCGCGTTCCACCTTAGGAAGCGTTCAGGCAAGGAACTTTTTGTGAGTGGCACCCGGTCGATAGCTATCCCGGGCGCTGGCAGTCACTCGTTAAATGTTCTTTACACAGGCTGTGGCGGACTGGTGATTGCGAATGAACAGAAAGAAGCATTTATGACCGATCCTTATTACACAGGTCACAATCCTGCCCGGGTTTTTGTTGGAGGGATTCGCCCCGATCTCGGCAACACTAAGATGGTGATGGACACGATCAACTTCAAAATCATAGATACAAATAAAATCGAAAGCGTTTTAATTTCGCATGGGCACTATGATCATATGGAAGACCTGCCCGTTTTATTATCGCAAAAAAAGCTGGCCGACCATGTCAGGATCATTGCTAGCAGCACGGCAACCTGTAGTATCAAAAGCGCCTATGGTAATACGGCAATTAATGCCGACGACTATATGTATCGTCAGGCACCCGGTAGTGCGGGTACAGGGAATTGGATTCCGGTGACCTCGCACATGCGTGTACTGCCGATTGAAGCGGCCCATGCTCCGCATTTTTACTTCGGTATTCACCTGATGCGTTGTAAAAGAAAACACTGCTGTGAAAAGCGTCCGGTTAATTGTTGTGCGCCGAGAAAAAATGCCGGCACCAGCAAACGTACGCGGGCATTGCGATGGCGCGAAGGAACGACTTATGCGTATTTGGTTGATCAGCTTGACGACAGTGGAAACGTTAAACTCCGGATTTTTCTACAGAACTCTTCCTGCGACGCGCCCTATGCATTTCCACCGGCTGCCGAGCTTGGAAAAAAACCGGTAGACGTGGCTTTTCTTTGCGTGGCATCTTCTAACTTCCTCGACAACTACCCGACAACTATTTTGTCATTGTTAAAGCCAAGCCAAACTGTATTGATCCATTGGGAGGATTTTTTCAGGAACATGTATGAAAAAAATCCCAAACGGGTCCGGGTAACGCGTTTCAGGCCATTTATGAAGAAACTGCGTGAACTTTACCAGGTAGAGCATACAGCAGATCTTAAAAAGAACTTTATTATGCCGGAGCCGCTTACACTGATTTCGATCGGATATTAAAACTGATATTTTGGAGATTCTGTAGGGCGGGTGGTCTGTTATAACACACCGATAAAAATTGCTCGGTTGTTCTTTTATGTGCGATTGCCCTGCAATCGAATCCTAAAATAAATTCCGGCTCCTGGACACGAAGCCCGTTCCTCAAGGTTCAAAAAAGCGTACATTTATACCAGGATATAAATTTAAAACCCGGGACTCATGAAAAAGACGATTATTTTTCTCGCGGTTGTTCTGAATTTAGTTTTCTCGATGCCGTTCTGTGCGCAAACCCCAAAGATCTTGTGGTGGTACAACACTTACGATTTTTCTGCCGGTCAGGCTGCTGCCAAAGATTTCGACGGCGATGGCAAGTATGAAGTGGTTTTTGGTTGTTATCGCAACGACAGTTGTATTTATGCTCTGAATGCCGAAAATGGAAGCCTGCTTTGGAAATTTAATGCGAGTCCAACCGGTAGTCATGGTTGTAACGATGATGCGCCGGTAATTTATGATGTGGACAATAATGGTACACAGGAAGTGATCGTTCCGGGTTCCTGTAATCCCAAAACGTTCTGTCTGAATGGCGCAAACGGCAGCGTTAAGTGGGTGTGCAATACAAGGGGGAGTGATTCCCCGCCAACGATCGCTGATCTTGACAACGACGGCAAACCCGAAATTCTTCACGGCGAATTTGGTGGATATGTGCTTTGTATTAATGGTGAAGATGGTTCTGTGGCATGGGAGATTGCGGTGGACATTAATTCCTGGGTGCAGACCGCACCCACGATCGCGGATCTTGATGGCAATGGTCAGCTAGATTTTGTAGTAGCAACCTGGAATTTTAGTTACAAAGACAGCATTTTTGCTTTTAATGGGAGCACCAAACAGAAAATGTGGGCCTACCCGGTGCATGACCATGTGTATCATGGCACGGCAGTGGCAGATATTGACCTGGATGGCAAGCCTGAACTGGTGCTTGGCTCTTACAATGACACACTTTATTGCCTCAACGGCGAAAACGGAAGCATCAAGTGGAAATACAAAGGGACCGGTTATGTTGGCGGACCCGCTGTTATTGGAGATCTTGACCTCAATGGCGTATGTGATATTGTTTTTCCGAACGGATCCGACGTGACTGCGCTCACAAGTTCGGGTGTGCTTAAATGGAAGTATACAATTCCAAATTTGGGGCAATGCTTCAGGGGCGCAGCACTTGCCGACATCAATAATGACTATAAGCTGGATGTGGTGTTTGGGACGAGCAAAGGCAGCCTCATAGCACTGAATGGCATCAACGGCAACCTTTCCAGCACATTGGGATCCTAAGCTTAGAATTCCACGTGGACAAGTTGTCGCG
>JADMIO011276527.1_pt1 | contig 91513 bp, 90 predicted proteins | sample 8958161 | NCBI WGS metagenome assembly JADMIO01 (sample SAMN16585339, study PRJNA669376) | soil metagenome | isolation source: Crop rotation soil | place: USA: Cullars Rotation, Alabama | collected 2011
GCCGCGACTTCAAGTCACGTGAATTCCAAGCTTCGGATCCCACTGTGCTGGAAAGTGGTCTTTTATAGATGTATCACTGATTCCGACAATAATTGACACTCTTCCTAACGAGTCATTTATCGTCGATAATTTTAAGAGATGCTTATTTACCAGAGTATCATTGCACGGAAATGGCAACGAAAATTTGCACCGGATCGCATCGTTACTATAAGCAGACCAGGTGGAGGAAAACATTTGATTATTCTCTAAGACAAACTTCCATTCCCCACAAAGTATTCCGTTAGTGTAATTCCCAAACAGAACCAAAGGATTTGATTTGTTTGTAAGCTGCCATAGACCTTCTTCAAGACTGTCTTTCTTATTAGGTCTGATGTTACCTAAAGTTAAATATTCTTCTCCATAGATACTCTCACAAACTCGGTCTGCATTTCTATCCCCTTTTTTCTTATTTGCAGTTCTATATCCATTACAACTTAAAAGCAAACAATAGGTAAATATGAGTACAAATGTCTTTGTCATGGCAGTTTTACCTTAAAGATTGACTTATAAGTGTCTGAATCGTGTGAAACATGCGCATTGACGTTTGCCCTCACGCCTCCTGCCCGATCCACACCGCCCCCCCGATACTATCCCTGCTCGCTCCCGTCACCGAGGCAAGCACATTGTTTTCTTCCCGCCACCGGAGCACTCCGATCAATGCCATGACCAGGGCTTCCTTATAATCCACCAGCGCCGCTTCCGGAATAACTACCTCCACTCCCAACGGCGCCAGTCGTTCCCGTATACGCTCCGTCAAAAAGGTATTATGCGCTCCTCCCCCTGTCACCAGCATCTTCCGGCCCGGTGTCCCACCATCCGTTCCCGCACGGCCCGCCATCTCGCTGGCCCTGCCCGCAGACCCATCCGCACGCCGGGTGCCCCCAAACATCTCTACCGCCCTCCCCACCTGCACCGCTATATGCTCCACATACGTCCGCAATGCATCCGCCACCGGCATGCCCTCCGCCGTCGTCCCGGCCCCCATCGCCCCTTCCAACATTGGCAACACCGTCTCCGTCCCAAACTCATTAGCCAGTGACTTCGGATACTCCATACCGTAATACGGCAGCGCATTCAGGCGATCCAACAAAGCCTCCTCCACCCGTCCCGTCGCCGCGAGTGCGCCCCCGGCATCATAGTCTTTCCCCACCCGCTGTGCCAGTGCATTCAACACCCGGTTGGCCGGACACACATCGAAAGCCGCAAAGCCCCCCGCCGCCGCCCCTGGACCAGGGCCTGCCGCCCCGGCCAAAGCCGCCGAAATATTCGCAATCCCACCCAAATTCAAAAAGAAGTCATATCCCGCAAACAACAACCGATCCCCGATCGGCACGATCGGCGCCCCCTGTCCTCCGAGCGCCACGTCCATCGTCCGCAGATCACTCACTACATTCAACCCTGTCGCCGCGGCCAACGCCGCCCCGTCTCCCAACTGCGCGGTCATCCTGCGCTCCGGCATATGCCAGGTCGTATGCCCATGACTCACTACCAGCTGTACCTGGTAATCCAGTCCATGCTTATCGATAAATTGCCGTACCTGTTCTCCCAGATAGTGACCATACTCCGTATGAAGCAACAGATAGTCGCGCGCATTCAAACCCGTTGCCCCCGTCAGTCGCTGCCGCCAGGGCTCAGAATAAGAACACGTTTCCGTATGCAAAAAGGTATACTCCCAGGGACGCGGCCCCTGTGCAGCGGACGAAACGACCCGCTCCTGCAAATGCACATAGGCGATGTCCAATCCGTCCAGCGAGCTCCCGCTCATTAAGCCGATAACTTTATAGACCATAAGGCGGCAAAAGTAACAAGGAATTGCCGAACGGCCTCCCTCATGTGTGCGCCTGCATCACGCCTATGCAACCCCCAGCGAACCGCCCCATAACCCGCCCCAGCGATTTGACTAGTCAAATCCCCCAGACCGCAAAAAAGACTACTGTATGGTCACGTCGAGATCGCCCATTTGACTCCCCAGGTCCTCATAGACATTGACATGACCCGGACCGGCGGCGCCCCACAGGATCGTACAGGAGTGTTTGTTGTAGCTGGTGACAGTGCCACCATCCACAGTCCAGGTCACATTCGCGTAGTTCTCATAGATCGAACCCCAGGCTGGCCAGTCGGCAGTATAGGTCTCACTGGTGTTGTTTGTTGGGGTCTCATTCCCCGTAATAAATCTGTCAAATTTCAGTCGTAGATGGCCATGCGGGGCCAGGCCATGACCCACCCGCTTCACTGGAGTGGCGGACAGAAAAAAGAGCGAGGATGCAACCAACAGCAAGGATAAGTAACGTTTCATGATAAGGTGATTTAAAAATGAAAAATATACCTAATTAAAGGAAATCTTTCCTTCCACCCAACAGGCGGCATCCCTGTCCAGCCTGCGCCGTCTAAGATCAGGTAGAACTACCCATGCAAAATGTAGTTTTCTGCAGTCCCATACCGCTTCGGCCAGACCCGCAAATTCCCGCATCCCAGCTGGAACAACACCGGCCGCAGCCTCCGGCCGGCACCAACACCGGCTGGCAGCCACACCGGCCTACGCTAAAAAGCTCTTCAACACTTCATAGTTCAACCGCATGCAGCGTGTCGGGTGGTTCGTCGCTAAAAAGACGGCGGGATCCGTCACCCGCACCGCGTCCCCGAAGTGGGCAAAATTCCCATGCGAACAATGGATCACCATCGACGGCCGGTTATGATCGACCTGCGCGATGATCCCTACATGACCCGGCGCATCTCCGCTATGTGGGTATACCAGCAGATCACCCGGAACGGATTGTGGTAATTCCATCTGTGAGAACAGACCAGGCTTTACCGGGCTGCCTCCGCCCCAGATGCTGTCGGTAAAGAACCAATGGTTGCTACCGGGTGGTAGCTCCCGCGGAATGCCGACGGCCCAGGCCACAAAGCCGGAGCAATCGCATTCCCTGGTCAGAGGAACGGTCGGGTTCGTTCCCCCCGCACTCAACTTATAGATGGTCTTTAGGCCCAGGCAGCTGTTCGCCCGGGTCAGCGTCTGAGATATGCCAGATGTATTTACGAGGTCTTTCCAGGTCATAATGGTGGTTTTAACAATGAAGCTAGCATGGGTAAGCGGCTTCAACAACCGGAAAAACACGGTATTTTCCACCCGAAATCCGTAGGTTTGCCCCTCAAACTACCGCCATGGTCGTCAATCTAAGCGAACAAAATTCCCTGCTCAGCAACTGGATCGCCGAGATCCGGGATGAGGAGGTCCAAAAGGACCGCATGCGCTTCCGGCGCAACCTGGAGAGGATCGGGGAAGTAGCCGCCTATGAGATCAGCAGGACCCTGCCGTTCGTGGATAAGGAAGTGCAGACCCCGCTGGGAACGGCTAATGTCAAGGTACTCAAAGACCAACCTGTCGTAACCACCATCCTCCGCGCCGGACTTCCCCTCCATGCCGGTATTCTGAACTATTTCGACCGGGCCGATAATGGCTTTATTTCCGCCTATCGCAAGCACCAACGGGATGGCAGCTTTGAGATCAGCCTGGAATATGTTTCCTGCCCCGACCTGGAAGGACGGGTGGTCATCATTTCCGACCCCATGCTCGCCACCGGGGCCTCCCTGGTCAAGACCATCCAATATCTCCGCGAAGAAGGGCATCCCTCCGAGATCCATGTCGTCGTCGCCATTGCGTGTACCGTGGGTATCGAATACGTCCTGCGGAGCGAACCCAATTGTAAGATATGGTGCGGGGCCATCGATGATGAACTGACGGCCAAGGGCTATATCGTTCCCGGGCTGGGAGACGCCGGAGACCTCGCTTTTGGCGTCAAAGTCCAGATGTAACCCGGTGGGGCTTCTCCTGGTCCGCCCGGCGCGGCTTTCGTTAAAATCTTTCTTTTTTGCCCTTTTTTTACTATTTTTCCTCCCCGACATCCCCCAAAAGCCAACCGTAGGATCAGTTTTCCCGTCTTTTATTGATAACGTGAGACCTTAACTGTTTTATGATGAAGCTGCAACAGATCCGAAAACAACCTGCCCTTGGCGCTGTCCGTCCGGTCACCCTGGCTTTTCTCTTATTAGCCGCACTGACCACTACCACACTCACCACCCGTGCACAGGACCCGGGATTCTCACAATTCTTTGCCTCCCCTCTCACACTGAACCCTGCCCTCACCGGCAAGTTCAATGGCATCGTCCGGGTAGCGGGCAATTACCGTAATCAATGGCCTTCTATCAATAATGCTTTTATCACTTCCACCGTTTCGGTCGATGGCGCCATCCTGCGGGGCAAGCTTCCGGAGAACGACACCTGGGGCCTGGGTCTTATGGCCATGAGTGACCGGACGGCCGGAGGAGCCCTCAACACCAACATGGTGTCCCTTTCCACCTCTTATCATAAGAGTCTTGACGAAGATGGCTATCATCAGATCGGCGTCGGCTTCCAGGGCAGCTATGTCAACCATACTCTCGATGGCACCAAGCTCACCTTCGAAGATGGTCTGCAGCTCGACGGCACCTTCCTTCCTTCGCCTACGGAGCTTATCAATTCACAGGTCGTCAATACACACTTTTTTGATATGAACCTGGGGGTGCTGTATAATGCTTCCACTACTGGCAACAATAACTTTTATATCGGAGCATCGGCTTATCATCTCAATCATCCCAAACTGTCCTTTATGGGTACCGACTCCATCAGCGTCCCTACCCGTGTGACGGTCCATGGAGGTGGTTTCTTCCCGATCACCGGTACTTCCAGCACCATTTATGTCAGCGCGGTATATAACCATCAACCCATTGCCCATGACTATATCTTCGGCGGCGCCTGGGCCATCAATGCCAACAACGACGAAGAAAATCCTGTCAACTTTTACGCCGGCCTGTGGGCCCGCTTCAGCAATCTGACCGATGCCGTCATTCCCTATGTCGGCCTCGATTTCAGCAGCTTTAGCCTTGGCATGACCTATGACGTCAACGTCTCCTCGCTCAAACCCGCTTCCCAAAGTCGTGGTGGCATCGAGATCTCGCTGATCTACATCAAAAAGCCCTCCGACGGCCGCAAGTCCATCCCCTGTCCGAGGTTCTAGTGCCGGGGGCCAGCCGCATCGCCAAGGTCAACATCGTTGCGACGCTCCGTTCATCCCTATCCCCGCTTCCGCGCAGTGGGACCACTCACCCACTTGTTATCTTTTATAAAAAATCGATACGGCAACGCCGCATCCTCCTCCGCATAATCCACCCCGATCCTTGGACCCGCCAATATATCCGAACGCCGGTACCGGAACCCATCATCCTCGATAAAGATCGTATCCTCCAACAGAGATATCCCCGTATGGTGTGTCCGTAACCCTAATGCCCGCGCCAGGTTCCCCGGTCCCCGTGTCAGCGTATGATCCAATTTCGGCTTGCCCGTACGCTCCAGCATCAGCGGGATGCCCGTCAGCGGTTCCAGGGCCCGGATGAGCACGGCATGTGGAATGTCTTTTTTATTGGTCACGACATTGAACAAGTGATGAATGCCATAGATAAGGTAGACATAGGCCGTCCCCGCCACCCCATACATAACCTCCGTACGGTTAGTACGACGTCCCGACCACGCATGGCTGGCCCGGTCGCCCACCCCGTTGTAGGCTTCTGTTTCCACGATACGGCCAGCAGTACGCTGTCCTTCAAATTCGGTCACCAGGATCTTGCCAAGCAGGTCCCGGGCCACTGTCACTACATTTGGCCGGTCATAAAAGGTGTGAGCCAGTTTTGTCCCCGCGCCTGACGGCGCGGCAACCTTTCCCCCAGCCCCTGCCGGCGCGGCCGCCTTCTTATCTAATCTTTGTCTATTCAGCATTTTAGCGTAGGTTTGATATGAATCGCGGCAAAAAATAATCAAAAAAAATAATTTTTTGCCGCAATTCCGCTAATGTCGGCAATCTTGGCCATAGGCCTCGCTTGCGAACCGGGCCCTCGCCCGGTTTAACCAAAGTAAACAAAAAGTAAAGGACCTTGCTCAAAGAGATCATCATATCCTTTCAATCGTACGTCCGGGCTCATCATTTTATCAGCAGGCACAAGCTGTGGAAATGGATCCTTCTCCCCGGCGTCCTTTATGCGATCCTGTTCTTTATCGGGTTGTTGTTCTTCTGGGATTCCGCCGATACGGCCGTGACCTGGCTTAGCCGGGTGATCGGCATCGAGCGTTTCCTGCATCACCAGCAAAGCGCGATCCTTAGCTTTTTCTTTGTGATGGGGGGGATCATGGTACGGCTGACCCTTGTCTTTTTTTATTTCTCCCTGTTCAAATACCTGTTTCTTATTATCTGTTCGCCGCTCTTCGCCTATCTCTCGGAACAGACGGAAACCCTTATCCAGGGTAAAGAAGTCCCCGTTACCTTTAATAAGGAGATCGTCCAGGACATGATCCGGGGTATCCGGCTGGCCCTTCGCAACTCCTGCTGGCAAATGGTCTATACCATTTCCATTCTCATCCTTTCGTTCTTTCCTGTGATCGGATGGATCACCCCCGTCATCTGTATTTTTGTCGAATGTTACTATTACGGCTTTTCCATGCTCGACTATAGCTGCGAGCGCCATAATTTGTCACCCACCGCCAGCATTGCCTATATCGGCCAGCATAAAGGATTGGCCATCGGCAACGGCATGGTATTCTATGGTATGCACTTTATCCCCGTTCTCGGCTGGGCCCTCGCCCCGGCCTATGCCGTCATCGCCGCCACTATCAGTTTATATCATCAGAACCTCGAATAATGTCTACTCCCGCTCTCTATCTTATCCCCTGCTTCCTCGACCAGCAGGCCCTTGCGCCTCTGCCCGCCTATCTCCTCGACGCGATCCGCGCCTGCCAGGTATTCTTTGTGGAGAACGAACGCAGCGCCCGCCGCTATTGCAAGGCCCTCTGGAAGGAAATGGTGATCGACGATTACGAATGGTATCCCATTCACAAGGCGGAGGAAGAAGTACGCACGCTCTTCCGCCAAAAGCTGCGGGAAGGTAAGACGATCGGACTCATCAGCGAAGCCGGTTGTCCCGGTATCGCCGACCCCGGCCAACTCCTCACTGCCGCCGCCCATGAAGCCGGTGTCCCCGTCCGTCCCCTGGTCGGCCCCAGCTCAATCCTCCTGGCCCTGATGGGTAGTGGTCTCAACGGACAGCAATTCCGGTTCTGCGGCTATCTGCCCGTCGACAATGCCGGTCGCGTCAAAGCCCTCCATGATCTGGAGGCCGAATCGGGGCGTCTCCATTGCACCCAGGTGTTTATCGAAACGCCCTACCGGAACAACCAGCTACTCGACAGCCTCCTTCAGACCTCCCGCCCCACCACCCGTCTTTGTATCGCCGCCGACCTCACGGGCCCCGACGAATACATCCACACGCATACTATTGCCGAATGGCGGCGGCTCCGCGACACCTCCCCCGGCACATTCCCCAACCTGCACAAGCGACCCACGATCTTCTGTCTTTTGGCTTAAAGGGAAAGCCATCTTTTAAAAAAAATTTGGAAATACTTATTAGGTAACCTAAAAGTTACATATATTTGAGTAACTTTTAGGTTACCTATAAACAAGCTCAACAACATGAAAAGTCTGGCGTACATAGAAGCAAACTACACCGTCTCCATCGAGGTGGCAAGATCTCCCAGTGTGGTCTTTAACCATCTTATCCACGACATCTCCCAATTCTGGCCGGAAGACTTCGAAGGAGAAAGCAGCCAACTCAATGATGAATTCATATTTACCACCGGGGATTCCCATTATTCAAAAAATAGGATCGCTGAATTGATCCCCAATAAAAAGGTGGTATGGCTGGTAACAGAAAGCATACGAAAAACAGACGGCTTTGAATGGACGGGATCAAAAATGATCTTTGAATTAACACCCAAAGGTGACCATACCGTGCTTACATTTACGTATAACGGTCCCACACTCGAGAACGAATATGACCGCCTGATCCAGATCTGTGATAGGGTCATTAAGGACACGCTGTACAACTTTATCACCACCGGCAAAGGAAAGTAAAACTCCGCGCAAAAAGGAAAGTAAAACTCCGCGCAAAAAGGAAAGTAAATTCCAACTCAAAATGGAAAACAAAAATGTCACGGTAACGATAGAAGTTGCCAAATCACCGGACCATGTCTTTAACTGTCTCAAAGAAGTCCCCAAATGGTGGAGCACGGATTTTGACGGCAGCAGCAAAGAATTGAATGATGAATTTATCATCCACCACCCTGGCAGTCATTATTCCAAACAAAAGCTGGTCGAAGTCATCCCCGACAAAAGAATTGTCTGGTGGGTTACCGAGGGCATGCTCCACTGGCTTCAGGACAAACACGAGTGGACAAACACAAAGATGATCTTTGAGATAAGTCCAAAAGGCGACAAGACCCTCCTTCACTTTACCCATGAGGGGCTTGTCCCCGAAAAAGAGTGTTACGTCCGATGCCGGGAAGGCTGGACAATGATAATAAAGGACCGGCTTTTCAACTATATCACGACCGGCGCCCCTATTTAGGGGTCGCCCCCGGCGCCGGCGGCATCGCCGTATCAAAGTTGAGCATGTGCCGGAACATCTTCCAGCCATCATCTGTCTTTTTCCAAAGAATGAGGACCTTCCCCTTTCCCACGGAATGGTCAGCTGCATCGAAGACCTCAAAAGCCCCCTGCTGGGTCACATACTCCGCCGTCTGCCCAAATAATCCAAAGGACGTAAATACCGCATCCCTTATCCCCGCCTGCCGGGTGACCTTAAAAAATTGAGAGATGCCCCGCCCGCCGCACAGCGTGGGAGCATTGGGCGCCAGCACACAGGCGTCGGGTGTATAGCATCCCAGGAAGAGAGCGGAATCGCCCCTGATAAAAGCCTCCTTATATTGCAGCTCAATTTTCCTGATATCGTCGCCGACGGGATCTGCGCCGTCACCCGTGTGGTTGTCGGGCCTGACGGATAAAGGGGCGATGGAGCGGCCGGCAAAACAAAAGACTACAACGAGCGCTGAGAACAGGACGAGTGTTGACCGGTGAAATTTTGTACGTTTCATGATGTTTGACATTTATATACCCTAAAGTTCCAAACACCGACGGCCAACTCAGCTAACCAAAATTGCTATTTTGAATGGACCACATCCCTTCGTCAGAATTTATTTTTCATGTTGAAAATTATTCTTATTTTCGACATGAAAAGCATCAAATGAGCAATGCTTCAACATAAAAACAATCTTATGTCGAAAATTTTGCAAAAATTAAACATGAAATGGCTTATCAAAAGAACCATCCACATAACGACCTTTCACCTTTACCGCCGCATGGAATTGATCTTGAAACCTCGCCCATATTAAAAAATTTAACGTTGGCAGCCCGCAATTTGGGTGAACTAAATGGTCTTTGTGAAACCCTGCCAGATCCTACGCTCTTAATTAATACCATCGTCTTACAGGAAAGTAAAAATAGTTCTGCCATTGAAAATATCGTAACAACTCAAGATGAACTATATAAGGCTGCTTTAGAAGATGGTTTCGAGCAAAACCATGTGTCAAAAGAAGTATTGAGCTATAGGGACGCCTTATACCTTGGTTTGGAGAAAATGAAGGCACGTAGGGGCCTTATCCTGACCAACACTATGGTGGAAATCGTACAGACCATAAAACAAAACCAAGCTGGCATTCGAACAACTCCAGGAACGGCACTAAAAAATGCTATTACTGGAGAAATAGTGTATACTCCGCCTGTTGGAGAAGATATAATACGGGCAAAATTAGCCGCACTCGAAAGCTTTATCAATGATGGCAGTTTATCCTTAGCCGATCCACTTATTAAACTGGCTTTGATCCATTATCAGTTTGAAGCTATTCATCCTTTTGTTGATGGAAACGGGCGTACCGGTCGAATCATTAATACTTTATACCTGGTTCAACAAGGACTGCTTACCCAACCGGTTCTATATATGAGCTCCTACATTATGCAATACAAAACTGAGTATTACCAACTGTTGCGGGCCGTTACAGAAAGGGGAAATTGGCAGGATTGGATTATGTATATACTTACTGCTATAGCAGTTACCTCAAAAGTGACAACAATCAAGATCAGAAAGATTATCTCATTAAGAGATGAGTTAGAAACAAAGTTGAAGGAAGCCTTGGGCGCTTCCTTCACTTATGAGCTATTACAGGAAATGTTTGTGTTACCTTACCTGAAAATTGAAACATTAGTGAAAAAGGACATGGCCCATCGGCAGACCGCATCATCCTGGTTAAATAAACTAAGCGACGCGGGAGTCCTTCGACCGCGGAAAATGGGAAGATCCACCTATTTTATCAACTATCAACTAATGGATATTCTGGCTAATTAGCTGGTTACACCCTGACTGCTCAAATCCTATTCACTCGCCTCCCACAGCTCGATCTTGTTGTCTTCCGGATCCAGTATATGGACAAACTTCCCATAGTCAAAACTTTGGATCTCATCCAGAATGGTCACACCCTCTTTTTTCAGTTGTTCGACCACCCATTCCAGGTTTTCCACCCTATAATTGATCATAAACTGTTTTTGGGAAGGCTCAAAGTATTTGGTTGTCTCTTTAAACGGACTCCAGACCGTAGTCCCCATTTTCGTGGGATCTTCGGCATCGCGCCATTCAAAGTTTACCCCATACTCGCTTACGGGTAACCCAAGATGCTCACCATACCATGCTTTCATTTTTTCCGGGTCTTTGCATTTAAAGAAGATGCCGCCAAGGCCAGTGACTCTTTTCATATGTTGGTGTTTTTTAATAATTATTTGGAGAGATGAATATACCATGAAATTAATGGCTTGGCGGCAATTTGGGCTCACACTTTCGAGTGATTTTGCAAAAAACCATCCTCCGTCGCCCCTTAGAAGCGAGAACGCCCCTCAAGAGCGTTGCACCTGGCGTCTTCGAGAGCGCCCGTCCCCTACCTATTCTCGATACGCGTGCCTGGCTGTTCCTCCGGTCGCTTTGGACGCTTGGGTTCGCTGCCGTTGTTGCCCAACCGCCAGGAAAAGGTCAGGGAAGCCCTTGCGCTGTAGGTGACCCGTTGCCAGTCCAACAGTAGCGCGTCACTGACCCGCAGAAAAGCCGGCCTCCGGGTATTAAAGATATCTCTGCCACTAAAGGACAGCGTAGCCTTGTTATGCGCAAACTCGTACCTCGCTCCTGCATCAAAGCCATACACCGGACGGTACCGGTCCTGCAGTATCAGCTCGCCGGCCTTATAATCCGCCCTTATCTGTACACTCAACCCCCTGACAAGCGAAAAGTCATTGGTAATATTCCCGTTCCAGCTAATACCCCTGGTAGCCTTGATCCCATATTCCGGGGCCGCCGAATTTATCCGGTCATAGACATTGACATTGGCGGTGAAGCTCCAGAACCCGGCGACCCGCACATTGCCGATGAGCTCGAGCCCGGTATGGATCGCCCGCCTGAAATTGGCAGAGGTCGTAATGGTGACATCCTTCACCGGATCGGTCTGGAAATGCTTGATCACATGGTTCACCTGGTTATAAAAAAGCCCCGAAGTAAGATAGGCGCCCGCCCAGTTCTTTTTGTAGGTCAATTCAATGGAATGGATATCCTGGGGTCGCAGTGCCGGATTTCCTTTATCATAATTGACCGGGTCGGATACGTCCGGGAAAGGATCGATCTCTCCGGGGGTCGGCCTGCTGATCCGGCGGGTATAACTCAGCCCGACTTGCTGCGCCTGCCGAAACTGCCGGGTCACGAACAGGGATGGATATAACCCGTTGGTATTGATGTCGATAGGTGTACTGACCCAGGCACCGGCGGAATCATAGTTTTGTAAAGTGGCGGCCAGCCGGCCTGCCTCCCCCCGCAGACCGGCCTGGATGGTGTATGCTTTTAGCTGCTGCCGGTAATTGATATACACTGCATGCACCTGGTTATCGGTCTTAAAGAAATTGATCAACGAATAATCGGCATCATACCCTCCGGTCAACGTATCCAGCCGGACGTCCCATTGCCGGTTATCGCTGGTGGCCAGCTGGCTACGCACCCCCGCTTCCAACCGTCCTCCCTTGCCAAAGGGCAGGGTATAGTCCAACTGGATATTATAATTCCTGTTTGTCCCTCCTTTTGTATCCTCCAATATGTCGGGTGCCGGTTTGACCACCTGCCCGTTAATATTGAAGATATCCGTATTATATACCTGGGAGCTGCTACCGGAACCCATGGACCAGGCAACGTCAACGTCCAGCTCTTCCCCTGACTTCTTAAAGTGGTGCGTCAGGTCCACGGTGGTCCCCCAACTGGTGTTCCACCCATGAGTGATATTGGCCCTGTTGCTAAGCTGTGTCGGTGTCTGTTGCGAGGTCAGATTGTCGACGGTCAGGTATTCCTGACGATCCCGGGTAGAGGCGTTGTACAGACCGGTAATGCTAAGCAGATCCCGGGGAGACAAGCGATAGTCGACCCCGGCCTGTACGGCATGCACATTACGGAGGGTCGTCGATGGGAATAGCTCATTGGAATAGTACGTAGAGTCGCCTGAATGCAAATAAGTCATGTTCTGAAAGCCATTACTATAGGTGTTCGTGTGTTGGAAAGTATAGTTCGAATATAGATCGGCCTTGCCGGCGTGATAGCTAATATTAGCCCCTGCGTTATAATTCTTTCTCGTACCGGCCGACGCCGTTATGGTGCCGTTACGGCCAAGCTTCCCACCTTTTTTCAAAATAATATTGATGACTCCTTGCCCTTCGGCGTCGTATTTTGCAGAAGGATTCGTAATGACCTCGATCTTTTCGATGGAGGCCGCGGGAATGGATTGCAGGATCTGTGTGACGGACCCGCCGCCGATAAGCGATTGTTTGCCATCTACCAGCACCTTTACATTCGCCCCTCCGCGCAGGCTGATATTGCCGTTGCCATCCACCTGTAAGCTCGGAATATTTGGTAGAAGATCGGCCGCAGAACCGCCCACACTCACCAGGCTTTGATTGACGGAAAAGACTTTCTTATCCAGACCGCTACGAAGGGTAGGACCCTTGCCCACCACTTCCACCTCTTTGAATACCTGTATACTATTTAGAAAAGCCGAATCCCGGGCAGTCGAATCCCGGGCAGGTGTTTGTGCCCACGCGCGGGAGCCCGCACTCAGGAGCAGCAGGCCGATACAAGCGAAAAGTTTCATGGTGGTTATTTACTTTCCGACAAATTACCGCCGCTTATTCCTGCCGCACCGCGACCATTCAACCCGTGCCCTGACAGGCTAAATAAACAGGCGATCCGGGAAATATTGAGCGAAAAGGGGAATTCATTGATCCTGGACCCAACCTTCTTCCAAATCAATTACTTTGCAGGCGCGGGCCGGAGGCCGGCATTCTCCCGCACATTATCGTATGAGTTATTTCGCAAAAAGAAAGATAACACTGACGCAGCTGCAATACCTGGTTTGGCTGGCTATCCTGCTTATCAGCTTTATTTCGATGCTATCGTCGGATGGTGTCACACCCTCGGCGCTCTTCGCGTTGAACGGCGTCTTTTTCTATGCGCTGATCATCTATGGAAATATTCAATTCCTCTACCCCCGCCTTTTCCAAAAGAAACGATATGCCCTTTACGCATTGGGGTCGGTCTTGCTGGTGGGAATAGCCGGGTTGGTAAAAGGCTATCTTTCCCTGTATATCAACAGCCGGTATTTCGCCACGGCGCTCCGGATCCCGAATGCGAGCACCCATCTTTCCTTCTTTCTCGCCGGTCTGACGGTCTTTGTGCTGAGTCTGATCATCCGGCTGGCCATCGCCTATTTCGCCGTAAAACAGCAGTCGGAGGAGGCCCTGTTACAACGGAGCCAGTTCGAGTTAAAGCTCCTCAAGGCGCAGGTACAACCGCATTTTCTCTTCAATACGCTCAACAATATGTACTATGAAGCTTATATGGAGGCGCCCCGCACGGCCTTGCTGATCGAGCGGCTGTCCGATATCATGCGTTATTTTATCGACCAGAATATCCAGGATAGGGTCCCTATAGAGACTGAAGTACAGTTTTTGGATAACTATATCGCCCTGGAAAAGATCCGGATCCTACCGGAGCCGGAGCTGGCGTTTTTAAAGGATTTCACAGCAAGCACCCAGCTTCCGCCTATGCTGCTGATGACGTTCGTGGAAAATATCTTCAAGCATGGTATCGATAAGATCAGCGGCCGCAACCAGATCTGGATCCGGATGGCCGAACAGGAAGGCTATCTTATATTTGAAACCAGGAATAGTATCAACCGGCATCCGGGTAAAACCAAACCCACCGGGTTTGGACTAAAGAATCTCCGGCAGCGATTGACACTATTGTATGGCACCGACTTCGAACTGAACACGCGGGATGACGGTCGATATTATACGGCATTTCTCAAAATACCTTTGTCATGAAAATACCCCTCCCATGGATGTGCGCTGTATCATAGTGGACGATGAGCCTAATGCGGTCAACCTGCTCGAAGTACTGATCGGACAGACCACGGAGTGGCAGCTGCTGGCCAAATGCCTGAACGCACTCGATGCCATTTCGTTCTTAAAGAATAACCCTGTGGACCTCGTCTTTTTGGATATAGAAATGCCCTTGCTTAGCGGGATGGAACTGGCAGGTTTGTTGTCGTCCGATACGGCGATCGTTTTTACCACGGCCTACAAAGAGCACGCGGCAGAGAGCTACACCTTTAACACGATCGATTACTTGCTGAAACCTATTACGCTAAAGCGGTTTATTGCCTCGACAAAGAAGATCGAGAACTACTTTCAGCACCTGCTACCCGCTGGCAGCACGAATGGGGTGGCAAGGACTGCCACATCGCCGGGAAACGCCACGGTGGATGACGACGGATATTTCTTCGCAAAAACAGGAACGGAGCTACGCAAGATCCTGCTGGCCGAAATACTCTATTTCGAAAGCCAGAAAGAATATGTAAAGATCGTGACCCGCCAATTCGAGGTCCTGACCTATCGACGGCTAAAGGATATCGAAGCCCAATTAAAGGCGCCTTTTATCCGGGTGCACAACTCTTTTATCGTTAATATCAGGCAGCTAAGCAAGATACAGGCCAGTGCCGTCTACATCGGGGACAAACAAATTCCTATCAGCGATAAATTCAGGGACGAATTGATGGCTATCATTCAAAAAAAGACTTTTTGACCCTATGACCGTAAAGCCCTCCCCTATCCGCACTATTTTTTCGCGTACCGAAGCACAACACATCCTGATTTAAAAGGTGTTGCCTCGACAAGTTTTAATGACAATTTCTCCTGCAGGCTGGCCTCCTCCCACAACCGCCTCCCTTCCCCTACGACCACTGGATGAACGACAATAAAATATTCATCTATCAGATCGAGCTCAATGAGTTGTGAAGAAAGATCTACCCCGCCGACTAAAATATTCTTTCCCGGCGCTTGTTTCAACCGGAGGATCTCCTCTTTAAGATTGGCGCGAACGATCCGTGTATCTTTTCCTTCCACCTTCTCCAATGTCCGCGAGAAAACGATCATTGGCAGGGCAGTAAATGCCCGGGCAAAGTCGATCTCGGCTTGTGTCTCGTCGGATGGGTTATTTGCAATATCGGGCCAATAAGGAACCATCAACTGATAGGTTTTCCGCCCATAAACGAGGAGGTCTGCCTCCCGTAGGTGCTGCCCGAAATACTCCATAATTTCTTCACTGCCACCGAATTTCGTGTGGTCGCAACAGCCATCGAGGGAAAGATTGATCCCGAAAATCACTTTTCGCATAGAAGAGCATTTAAAGTTTTAGTGTTCATCTTTCTTCAAAGCTAGGACATCCTTATAAGTACAAAAACCCCACCTGCGACAATTTTGGGGTTAAACGCGACAGCAATTCCCTTCGACTAATATTCTAAAGGGAATATTTATGTAACAAACAAGCTTCCCGATATCCCCAACGCTGTTCCCGTTCGCCTTGGTCCAACCAATCCTTAATAGGCCGGTAAGGTACATGCTTGGGTACATCGAAAGCAATTAAATGTTTGTCGTCACTGCGTCGCCACATGCATCCAAATTCCTCCAAGTCCTTTCCGACAGCTTTGATTTGCCGATCTCTAAAAACGATCATTTGAATGACACTACGTCCGGAACTTTCAATGATCTTATGAAAATAAAGAACACCTCCCCGTTTCCGAATACCTATAAGGTCATACAAGGCGATCCTCGAAGCATGAACGGGAATGCTTTTTATTCGGTAATAGGTGCCTTCTTTTGTTGCCAGCACCGCTTCACCACGGATAATCCCCTCATCATCCTTATAGGGCAATATGAGTTTACTATCAAGCATCTTGATATTTTCATTTACCGATAAGAAAAAAGTATTTGCCTCTTACTTTATAGCGCGTACATTCGACTTAGAGTCGTTCTTTTTAGAAGTTTTTCCCTTTTCTTTCAGATTAGTTGGAAATTCTCTTGTTTCCCTTTCCGAAGCAATGGCATCGGAAGTCAAACTACCATAAGATTCTTCCAGATAATATAACGCTATATCGCTGATTGCCTTTACATTCGGTTGCAATTTTGTAACAATAGTATCTTTGACGATTCTCAATACCGATCCTTTATTTTTTGCAACCGAAGCGAAAAATTTTACTTTTTCTCTAGCCCGATTTATCCTGGCCAGGGCAGACCGGGTGGTTTCGGGGTTCTTTTTGCTTACCCGAGTATACTCATACCGAACATAAGGTATCAGCTTACAGCTTTCCGATTCCCAATTACCCGGCGCATCAGGAATAATACTGGTCTGCTCTACACTTCCCCTGATATAATTGAACTCCATATCAAAATACATGGTTTGTACAAAGCCGGTAGCTATGTAGCCAAGGGGCTGTATATCTCTCTGTTTGGGAGATTTCATGAATAAAAATTGAAAAATTAATGAATACCAAATTGGATCTTACTGATAAGATCGGAGGGAAGAAGCAAGGAAAAGTTTGAGGAGTGAGCTTACTGTAACGTTATATAACAAATATACAATTTGTCAGGAAAACTGAAAAAAACATTTCCCTTGCATAAACACAACTGCTTGTATTCTGTCGCTGGAACGCCTTGCCCTTGTTTGCTATAAGCGATTTCGATCCTGCCACCTATGCTACTGACTGCCGTAGCAAGGTAAATCTTAATCTAAATCGAGTTTAAATAGCCGATTTGCCGGACATTTTCATTTTTACAACTCCAACTAATTGAATATCAATTAAAGCATCAGTTTTAATATTCATACAAAGATGGTATATTTGTTAGGTGAAAAGCTCAGTAAAAATATCATCTATTTTTCCCAAACACCTTTTTTGGGATATGGATATGGAGCAATTAAATATCCAGAGGGATAAAGATATTATTATTCCTCGGGCTCTTTATATGTCCAATGCTGATAGCTTCAACGCTGATATTCAAAAATTAGAACACATTTACACTTCTGCTGATATCGTACAAACGCTTAGGTCTACCAAAGAGCGTATCAGCAATAAGGTATGTGAATTGGTTGCGAATCGTTATCATGTCCCTGCGTTCTCGAGATTTTCGCATAAGTAATATTAGAAAATTCACTGATGAAAAATTCGTCTGTGGTAAGCGATGAACTTTTATCTACAATAAAAGAATTGCAGGCATTACCCGCGTTGAATGTTTTTGCACTAGCCGGTGGAACCAGCTTAGCTATTCGGTTCAATCACCGACGTTCCTATGATATAGATTTATTCACAAATCAAATCATAGGGATAAAGGGTTTTACCGTTGTAGAACAACAGTTGAAAGAATTCTATAAAGATACATTGATAGGTTGTGAAATAATAAATGCAGAGAGTGGCGATCAGTATTGCTTTTTACGAGCTTTTTTAAATAAAGGTGGGGAAACTATTAAGATAGAGATCCTTCAAAATATGGCTACCATGTATCCCATAGAGCTACATGAGAACATTCGAATTATTTCAGTGAGAGACATCGGCTTGTTCAAGTTAATGTCCGCTGCAAACCGAAAAGCCGACAAAGACATTTACGATTTGGATTTTATAACCGATGATATCTTACTTTCAGAATTATTGACAGCACTGCAAGAAAAACGTGCAACTTATTGTGAGGATAAGCATAAATGTTTGTTTGATTTAGATGATGAAGTTAACCCAAATGACAACCCGGCACTGCTATTAGAATTTGATAATAAGAACTACGTCAAGAATGACCACCGCCCCAATCACTCTTCAGACCGTTTAGACCTGGCGCAAGGTAGTAAAAATTGGATCTTAGCAAAATCGAGCTGGCGAAGAAAGGTTCGGAGACATATGCAGGACAGAGGAATTCCTTTACCACCTGTTAAACCAATAAATTAGTTGGATAAAAACACACAAAGATTAATTGTTGACCAATTCCCGCTATTCTCTTACTCGAAAGGTTTTCAAGCCGGATCAATAGGCTCATCAATAGCAGCCGGTCGTACATTTGGGATCATATCCTCTTCACAAGCCCCAAATTGTTGATAGTTCTTTTGGGCTTGTCTTAGACTTACCTTGTTTGCTCCTCCATCATAGTCAGTATCTTCCAGTTGAATTTCTTCATCTTCCCAAAAACACACTTCACAAATTTCATAGGACCGGCAAAAATAGGCCACTGGATTCAAAAGCCATTCACTTGCCGGATCACGGGACCACGGACGCGCAACCAGCCTGGAAAGAGTTCGCCTATCGTCGCTTTTGTGCGAAGAGCCAGTCAAATAACCCCGGTTCATTGTAAGCCTTGCTCCAGCTGTTGTGTTTGATGCCCGGGTATTCTGTGTATTTGGGAGTTCCGTTATACCTTCTGAGTTCATTAATCATCAAACGGGAATATTTGACATCGTTAACATCATCCTGGTCACCATGAAATGCCCATATAGGTATTTTATAAATAAACTTTGCCTTGGCAGTATCCGATACCGAACATATGGGTATAGCAGCGGCAAACAACCGCGGGCGGCGTGTTAAAAAGTCAAAACTCCCTTCACCACCCATAGAGTAACCGGTTATATAAATGCGTTTCCTGTCAATGGGTAATTGTTTGATAAGCAGATCCAGTTTGGCTAAAGTTGCCTGCGCGCTGGGTGTAGGCAGTGTAGTAGTTTGTAAACTTCCGGGAAAACCAGGGAATTTAACCCACACGTCGTTCTTAGGACATTGCGGTACAAAAATAAAACAGGGATATCTTTCTCTTCCGGCTGAATCTGTTAACGCTTTCGGTACCCCGGTCAACTGCGCTTCATTGTCCGTTCCACGCTGCCCTGAGCCGTGTAAAAAGAGCACAATAGGGTATTTCTTATGTTTGTTATAGTGTAATGGATATAGAAGGCGATAGGGCAGACTGTCCTTACCCGCTGTATGCACCTCTTTTATATAAGGCAGCATCGGTTGCACTGTTATCGGCTGGTAAACTTCAATAAAAAAAATAGGTATTACAAAATATAACAGTCTGAACATGGGTAAAGGGCGTGTTTACCATTGAAAGGTACAACAATTCCGTTACCGCTACGCTTGCAAAACGTCCCGGCGAAGCGGAAAGACAGCCGGCGTACGGCAGTTGGCTTTGTTTTAGTATTTTTACCGTATGCTCGATCTGGTTATACAACAACGGGTGGCAGGAAGCTTTGCGAGGCAACGATTAATGGCCTTATATGGTGCGACCCTCACGGGTATGGACGATGGATATGTCGAGATCTCCGTCCCTGCTGCAGATGCCTTATTGCGAACTTCCGGTATGTTCCATGGAGGGGTGATAGCGGCATTAGCCGATAGTGCGGGTGGATATGCGGCAACGACCCTACATGCCCAGGATGTATCTTTTCTCACCGTCGAGCTAAAGATCAATTTTCTTAGACCTGCAAAGGGAGACAGGCTGATCGCAAGAGGAAAAGTGATCAAAGGCGGAGCCACCCTTACCGTGGTACGATCGGATGTTTATACGGCGGAGAATGGTACGGAGAAACATGTCGCTACTACACTGATCACGTTCATCAGAGAGACCAAATGATATGGAGATCACAACAATTAAACCCTTTCTGGAATATTACGAAAAAGTCCGGGAACGTACGGTGAACCTGGTCCGCGTCGTCCCGCCGGATAAACTGGACTGGTCTTATATGCCTGGAAAATTCACTGTTGGAGACCAGATCCGACACATTGCCACCATCGAACGGTATATGTTCGCGGAAACCATTTCAAGGAGAAAAAGCGCCTATCATGGGTGCGGGAAGGAACTGGCCGACGGGTATGATAACGTATTGACCTTCTTCAACCTGCTGCACCGGCAATCGCTGGAAATATTCGGCCAGCTCAGCGATGAGGACCTGCAAAAAAAATGTGTAACACCGGCCAACGCGGAAATCCGGGTCTGGAAATGGATGCGTCTGATGGTGGAGCATGAGATCCACCACCGGGGGGAGTTATACATATACCTGAATCTGCTGGGTGTACGGACACCTCCCATGTATGGGCTCAGTGCCGAAGAAGTGGAAAAGGCCAGTTCGCCGCAGTGATTCCGGTTCCTATCAACCACTACAAGCATATTAACATGGAATCAATCAAAATCAGGTGTCCGAAATGTAAATGGGAACCAGATGGGAAGCCTTATTGGAGATGTACCCGCGGACATAACTGGGACACATTTGCCACCGGAGGAAGATGCCCAGCTTGTCAAAAAGTATGGGAAGATACGCAGTGTGTTGAACATGCCGGAGGTTGCAAGAAATGGTCCCCGCATCTGGATTGGTACGACAACCTTGACAAAGTTGTGGACGAAATTAAACAAGAAATTTCTGAACCAGTACAGATGCATTCTTAATACACTTTCAGTCATGAAAGAATCTGATCTTGATACTATCATTGAAACTCTCTCGAAGGCTTTAATTACAAATAGAGAATCATTTGAAGTGCTTGCAAGGCAGGGATCCAGCAATTTAAGTGGTGGGGATTTGACATACCTCCGTAGCAAATTGCATCACCCGCCCCCGCTACCCTCAGATATAAATGAGGAGGAATTGAGGCTCGGAGAATGGCTGGCTATATGTCAGTATGCAATTTTCGAATTAATTTATCAACTTGATATAACAGCGCTTGATTTACTTAAATCTATCGCATTTGGGGAATATGACTGGACGCAAGCAATGGCATTAGAAGTGATTTGCAGGCTGCATCTGGATGGTAAACTCCCGGAAAATTCAATAAAGGAGATCGACTTCCACCTTGGAAGCATGAGGCATGAGACACATCTATATTTTGCCCAAAGCTTGCTCAAAAGAAGAGAACGAGACCCCAGATTTCATAGAATAATACAGCAACTAAAAAATATTGCCTTTCGTTTGGCGCTTACAGAATTAGGTTATAGTGAGCCGATGACAAGAGAGGTGTTGATCGAGTTGGGCAAAAGAATAGTCGCTGCGAATGTAAGTGAGGAAGACCTGCAGAGTTTAATGGAACTCTTTGACAAGAATGTGCCGCGTCCCAATGGAAGTAATTTATTTTATTGGCCCGAGAACTTTAATTTCAGAAGCGACGATATTTCCGAATACAATCCCACTGTGGAAGAGGTCGTGGACAAATGCCTCAGTTATAAGCCCATAATTCTGTGATCTGCGCAGCTAGTCAGAGGATTCGAACCGGTCACACTGATAGGAGTATTGGCGACCTGGCTGTACATTTTCGAACTAATTCCATGGTAATCTTCAGAGCCTTGCAAGTGTTTTAATTTATAAAATGTTGATTTTAAACTGTGTATAAAGTCTTATCTAGCCTTTAATTTTAAAATAAATGCCTTATATTTGTACTCAAATAAGTACCTAATTATGCAAGTTGTTAATTATACCGAATTTCGTAATAACCTCGCGGAGAACCTAAATATGGTAAACGACAACAGTGAGATTGTTTTAGTTTCAAGAAGCAAGGGTAAAAATGTTGTGGTGATGTCTCTGGAAGAATATAATTCCATTCAAGAAACGCTTCATCTGGTGAGCAGCAGAACCAATCAAAAGCGACTCGACGAGGCTATTGAAGAAATGCGTTCGGGTAAATCTTCTAAGCACAAATTAATAGAGGACTAATGGAATTGGTCTGGCAGACTCATGCCTGGGATGACTACTTGTATTGGCAGGACACGGATAAAAAAATCCTGCAAAAGATCAATGAGTTGATCAAGGACTGCCTAAGGAATCCATTCAAAGGTATTGGCAAGCCGGAACCTTTAAAGGGCAAATACGCTGGATTCTGGAGTCGTAGAATTACTGATGAACACAGACTTGTATATGCCATAAAGGACAAACAGCTCCACATATTGCAATGCCGGTTTCATTATGAAAAGTGAGCAACATAAAGACGATTTTCACCCCAAAACCCGCCGTGGTGGGGGGGTGAATTATGGTCGGGAAGACAGGCTTGCCTACCATACGGATTTTTCATTGTTCCGGTTCCTATCAACCACTTTAGGGGATGATCAAAAGTGAAGCAACTGACCATTACTTTCCAAGGTCAGTTTCAGCCTTTCCCCTGGAGATTGGATTAGTACCATAAGCTCGTATGCCATGGGACCGCACCATACGCATTGACCTTGCGATACAATTGTCGGTGCTGGCGTTCCCCTTCGGGTCGGGTCATTCGCTTCAAGTCCTCGCCTGCGGCTCCGGGCTATCCGCTGCTGCCCCTAACGCCCGGGGGAGATGGTGAACGGGATGGGGCTGCCCTAAACCTGCTTCGCCGCTGTGTAGACGGGAGAGGCCGCTTCGTGTGGTGGGGTGTTGCTTCTCCCGGGTGGCTTACTGCGGTGGTAGTTGGGTTCCCGCCTACGAAGGCGGCGTTGCAGGGGGCAGCCCCAAAGCCTGTTGTTAGGAGGAAGCATCATCATGCTATTTCCACAGGGCCAATATTTGTTGCTCTGTCCATTGGATATTGCAATCCCGTTGGACGGACAGGGCTATAAACCTGTTGATCGACTCAAATACTCCGTGTTCTCGAAAATCCGATATTGCCGTACAATTGTGTTTATCTTGGAAAAAACTTCTTCCAGGTTGGGTGGATTGGAGGCAATATGATTGATCTCGACCTTGATTTGCTCAACGACCTTTTCAGCCTCTTTTACCAGGATGTAATCGTCATCTTCCAGCATTTCCAAAGTATCTTCCTCGACCGGATGCTTTTTTTAACTGCTATCAGTCAGGCAAAAGTCTTTTTAAAGACTCTGGTAGGCTATATAAAAAACGACCGCCCTGAAAATGGACGGCCGTTGCATTGGTTGTTGCGGTCTAAAATTACCGGACTTCGACCGGTGCAATAGGAAAAGGCGGCGACCGCCATGGTTATGGAACTTAGGACAGCACAGGGAACTCTATGACTTAATGAGACTTTTCATATCCTTTTTGGCCAGTTCAAGAATCTCGTCTATTGTTAATCCAAATGCATCTGCCAACTGTGCCAGTTCTGCCAACGTGAAATCCAGGGGCTCGTCCATTAATCGGTATAATCTTCTTTTGCTCAGGATATCTCCGCCTACTACAGACTTAGGTATATATTTAAAAATATCCAGGATGTTTTGGATCTTTCCTTTTTCAAACATAGGCCTAATAAGGTCATACCTGGAATCACGCTGCATATGCAAAGAAAGTATTTCTGTTTGTTTAGAATAGCAAATGGCCCGTTTCAGTACTGCAAATGACCTTTTCTACACTTTTATTGAACCTTTTTACACCTTTCGTGTTCCACTTCGCTCCTTTTTAGGTAAAAAAGTAAAGTAGACGACAAGAAATGTACTTCTTAAAAACAGCCGCTTCGGCTGATCCGAAGCGGCTAGCTGCGAAGGTTGTCTATACATGATCTCAGAGGATAGAGGATAAGGAATAGGAAAAGGCGGCGACCGCCATGGTTATGGAACTAGGACACTTATTTGTTTTTACTTCTTCGAATTCTCGAATAATCAGCTTCAGCTAATTTAATTATATCATCAAGGGTAAGTTCAAACAGATCTGCCAGTTGGTGCATCTCTTGCAATTTCAGTTCTCCCATATTTCGGCCAATAAGATTCATTCTCTTCGTTTTTAGGTCCATTCCAACGTTAGTTTTTGGAACCAGTCTAAAAATATCGGATAAAGATTTAATTTTGCCTTTCTCGTATAATGGTTTAACAGCATCGTACCTTAGATCATCCTTCTGCATACACAAAGAAAATAGTTATAATTAATTTTTAATCTTCTAACATGGAATGAAAAAAAACTAAATCGGGATTTTTTTACTCCCGCATCAGGTTTTTTTATTTCCATTTCAGGTTTTTTTCAACCCGTTTCGGAATGGTTACTATCTTTCATCTCTTGCAGCATAGATCAAGACTGATTTAATACGCTATTGCTTATTACAGGAACCAAAACAACAACTAAATTAGAAACATTCCTTCTACAAATACTAATATTATTAGTAAATATTTTCGAGATATTTTTATACCCATTTGCATGATCTTAAATTGACATTTTCTTACTCCCGGATGCGCACATTCTTTTCACTTTATTGTCACTTTCATACTCCTATTTCCTCTATATATTAGCCCTGTTTTTATATTTTTTGATCCCACATATTCATCTTTCTTAATTTTTAATCCACAGTTCCAATAACGAATAAATCGACTTCCTCTCTTTTAGGGTCAACGACCTGGCGGATGTGGGTGCAAATTTTTTACACTAATTTATTTAGTAATCTTGTAAGCGAAAGTCATTAGATTTTTAGGTTACGAATTGTCCAAGCTGTGTCCGATGTCTACTACCAAACACGATATTCTCAGGCAACTACAACGGGATATTCTCTCGCTACAAGGTTTTCGTCCACCGTCAGGCGAGGCACGGATCGATATGGGATTGGGACCTATTATTAGTACATTTCCAAACGCTGTCTTTCCTACGGGTGCTATACACGAGTTCATCAGTTCCGGATCGGAGACGGCGGCTGCATCTGCTGGCTTTATCTCCGGGTTGACGGCAGCACTCATGCGAACAGGTGGCGCTTGTCTATGGATCAGCACATCGCGTCTGATATATCCTCCTGCGCTAAAACAACTCGGTATAGAACCGGACCGGGTTATCTTTATCGATCTCAAAAGAGAAAAGGAAATCTTTTGGGCCATGGAAGAGGCGCTTGCTTGTGAAGGATTAGCGGCAGTAGTAGGAGAAGTACGGGAGCTTGATTTCACGACCTCCCGGCGACTGCAACTGGCAGTAGAGAAAAGCCGGTCAACCGGATTTATTCTCAGAGACCGGCCACGCAACCTCAACCCGAATGCTACCGTAGCCCGGTGGAAGATCCAGTCTATAGCCAGCGAAACTCCTGTACGGGGTATGCCGGGTGTTGGTTTCCCCAGATGGTCAGTAGAATTATTGCGGGTAAAAAATGGTCACCCGGGTAAATGGCAATTGGAATGGGCGGCGGGCCAGTTCCAGTTTATCTACCCGTATAATCTGCAGCTCCAGCCAGAGGGGCGCCGAAAAGCGGGATAACCATGGCACAACGTTATATGTACATCTGGTTTAGGCATATCACAACAGATTGGCTGACCCGCCGCCGACCGAATCTTAAAGATACTGCCGTTGTGTTCGCCACTCTGGATCACAACCGAAAAGTGGTCACCGTGTCCAATTCGAAAGCGTTATCACTAGGTATTCTGCCTGGCATGGTCATTGCCGATGCGCTGGTGCAAGCGCCTGATCTCGAAGTGATCGATGAGCAACCGGAACTGGCAGACAAACTACTCCATCAATTTGCTTTGTGGGGCATTCGTTTTACACCAATAGTAGCTGTGGATCCGCCGGACGGGATCGTCCTGGACATCAGTGGTTGTACTCATCTGTGGGGCGGTGAACGAGCCTATTTTAAAGAAGTCATTCTTAAATTAAAAAGCTATGGATACAATGTCCGGGGCGCCATAGCCGACACCATCGGTGCTGCCTGGGCATGGTCACGTTTTGGCAGCAAAACACCGATCCTTGAACCCGGCCGCCATGAGCAGACATTACTCCCCCTCTCCCCTGCAGCCCTCCGATTGGATACAGACATACTCATGAAACTGAAGAAGCTGGGGATCCGCAGCATTGGCAATATTGTTCAGCAGCCTCGCCTATCGCTCTTACCCCGCTTTGGCAAGGAGTTGACCTTACGACTGGACCAGGCGTTTGGAACAGTAGGGGAAGTGATCACACCCGTCCGGCCGCTCGAGCCATACAAGGAATGGTTACCTTGCCTGGAACCGATCCGTACGGCGATCGGTATTGAGATAGCCCTGACCCGTTTATTGAAAATGCTTTGTCATCGGCTGCAACAGGAAGGTAAAGGATTACGTACTGCCGTATTCTCTGGTCATCGGGTAGATGGTAAGGTAGAGCAGGTAATGATCGGCACCACCCGAGCCACCCATAACATCAACCACCTGTTCAAGCTGTTCTCTGAAAAGCTTCCATCGATCGAACCCGACCTGGGAATCGAGGTTTTTGTGTTGGAAGCGCCAAAAGTGGAAGAAGCAGCACCGGATCAGGAGAGTCTATGGGGTGGTGCTTGCACCATCGACAGCATCAGTATGGCGGAATTGCTGGACCGGCTATCTAACAAAGCGGGTGCAGATGCTATCCACCGGTATTTACCAGCCGAACATCATCGTCCGGAGCGTTCTTATCAGCCGGCCTCTTCGATGCAGGAAAAACCGGCCACCGCCAGGCCGTATGAACGCTCGCGGCCAATCCATCTGCTACGCCGACCGGAGTTGGTTGAGGTCTCGGCTCCCATCCCGGACTATCCTCCTATGAACTTTAAGTACAACGGGAAACTGCATACCATTCAAAAGGCAGATGGTCCGGAGCGGATAGAAGATGAATGGTGGATCGAGCCGGCACGGTCGAGGGATTATTATACCGTGGAAGACCAGGATGGCGCCCGGTATTGGCTGTTCCGATCCGGACATTACACAGACGGAGGTTCGGTGAAGTGGTTCCTCCACGGTTTTTTCCCTTAAAACTGACTACCCTATGGCGTATTGTGAATTGCAGGTTACCTCCAATTTCTCCTTTTTACAGGGTGCATCCCACCCTCACGAACTAGTAGAACAAGCACAGATCCAGGGTTATAAAGCCGTTGCAATCACAGACCACAATACCTTAGCCGGCATTGTCCGGGCGCATGCCGCAGCTAAAAAACACGACATCCGGTATATACCTGGTTGCCGGCTGGACTTGCTTGATGGCCCTAGCCTGCTTGCCTATCCTACCGACAAGGATGCCTACTCCCAACTATCAAACTTATTGACCCTTGGCAATCGCCGGGCGGAGAAAGGTAGCTGTCATCTTTATAAGGCAGATGTGTACGAATATGGCATAGGAATGAAATTTATTATTATTCCTCCCGACCAGCTTAATAACCTTTTCGATTATGAACCGGTGTTCCATCAGTCGGTCGAAGAATACCGGGAAGCCTTGGGAGACGTTCTATACCTGGCTGCCCGCCGACAGTATAGTGGCGACGATGCCAAACAATTCTTTCGCCTGAACGAACTCTCCCGGCGACTTCAGATACCCCTGGTCGCCACAGGAGATGTTTATTACCACCACCCTGACCGAAGACAGCTACAGGATGTGCTAACCTGTATCAAGGAAAAATGTACCATTCATACCGCAGGTTATCGCCTTCATCCCAATGCCGAACGCTACATGAAGTCGGTCATCGAAATGCAACGGCTATTCCGTCAATACCCGGATGCGCTGCGCCGAACGGAAGAGATTGCCGAAACCTGTACATTTTCCCTCGATCAGTTGACCTACGTCTATCCCAAAGAGATCACCCGGAAGGATAGGACACCCCAGGAAGAGTTAACTTTTCTTGTCCGCCAGGGATTGAAAGAACGGTTTGGTGACCAGGTACCGGAAAAGATAGAAGCGCAGATCCAATATGAACTAGACTTTATCGAAAGAAAAAACTATGCTGCCTACTTTCTTACGGTGGAAGACTATTGCCGGTATGCCAGGGATCACGGCATCCTTTATCAGGGACGTGGCTCTGCTGCCAATTGCACGTGCTGTTACTATCTCGGCATTACGAATGTCGACCCTACGAGGTTCAAGCTGCTCTTCGAACGCTTTATGTCCGAGGCTCGGAATGAACCGCCAGACATCGATGTGGACTTTGAACACGAACGACGCGAAGAAGTTATCCAATATATCTACAACAAGTACGGAAGGGAGCGCGCTGCTATCGTTGCTACTGTTACGCAGGTGCACCAAAAAGGAGCTGTCCGGGATGTCGGAAAGGCTATGGGGCTTTCCGAAGATGCCGTGGGCCAGTTGTCGAACTCCATTTCGGAATTTTCTCCCGAGTGGTTTGAGACAAATCCTACCTCCGAACAGGGCTACGATCCAAAGGAGCTGCTCCTACAAAAAGTCCTGGAGCTGACCGCCCAGTATATGGGGTTTCCCAGGCAGTTAGGGCAGCACACCGGCGGTTTTGTCATTACTGACGCCCGGCTAAGCGATCTGTGTCCCATTTTTAATGCCCGCATGGAAGACCGGACTAATATCGAGTGGAACAAAGTCGACATCGATGTTCTTGGTTTTATGAAAGTGGACGTATTAGCCCTCGGGATGTTGACAGCCATTCGAAAAGCCTTTGATCTTTGTAAACATCATTATGGACTAGACCTTACTTTATATAATATTCCCCAGGACGACCCAAAAGTGTACGAGATGATCTCGGCAGGTGATACGATCGGGGTATTCCAGATCGAAAGCCGTGCCCAGATATCCATGCTACCCCGTTTACGTCCCAGCTGTTTTTTTGACCTGGTGATCGAGGTGGCCATCGTCCGCCCAGGCCCTATCCAGGGAGGCATGGTACATCCGTACATTCGCCGGCGCAATGGTGAGGAGCCGGTGGAGTATCCTTCATCGGAGATCAGGGAGATACTGGAACCGACGCTGGGCGTTCCCTTATTCCAGGAACAGGCCATGGAGATAGCCATTGTCGCCGCCAGCTTTACTCCTTCGGAAGCCGACGAATTCCGGCGAAGCATGGCCACCTTCAAGCTAGCCGGCCTGGTACATAAATTCAGGGACAAATTGGTATATGGAATGATCCGAAACGGATATTCCAAAGAATATTCCTTACAGATCTTCCGACAGCTCGAGGGATTTGGTTCTTACGGATTCCCCCAAAGCCATGCAGCCAGCTTTGCCCACCTGGTTTACATCTCCTCCTGGTTGAAATGCTACTATCCGGATGTCTTTGTCACCGCTTTGCTAAACAGTCAGCCGATGGGTTTTTATGCCCCTGCCCAATTGATCATCGATGCGAAACGGCAAGGCGTCAAATTCCGAACTGTGGATGTGAATTACTCCTGGTGGGACTATACCATGGAAGAAAAAGAAGGCGCCTATTGTACTGTTCGCATTGGCTTCCGCCAAATAGACGGTATACGGGAAGAAGATATCTTACTCCTGCTCGCCGGAAGGGTCTGTCCATACACCGCCATCCACGAATTAAAAGCAGCTGGGCTGTCGGTAGCTACCTTGGAAAGATTGGCCAATGCGGACGCTTTCCGGTCGCTGGGAATAGATCGCCGGGAAGCGCTGTGGCAGATCACCGCGCTGTCAAACGAAGGCATGGTGCGTCAGAAGGATAAAGAAGGAAAGATAAAGGTCACCCAACAACTAGATTTATTTGCCGACCTGTCCCCCCGCCGGCCCATTGATGAGGGAATTACCATTACTGAAATGACCGATTCCGAGCAAGTAGTCTACGACTATGAAGCCTTATCCCTTTCCATTAAGGGACACCCCATCAACTTCCTGCGCAAGAATCTACTAGCACTTAACAACTTATCGGCCAGTAAACTAGCCACCGCCCGTAATGGACAGTTTGTCCGGGTGGCGGGGCTTATCCTGGTACGGCAACGTCCGGGTACCGCCAATGGCACCTGTTTTATCACTTTGGAGGACGAAACAGGTAGCATGAACCTGATTGCCTGGGCAACTGTCTTTGATCAATACCGAAAAGAGATCCTGGGTTCCAAGTTGATGATGGTAGCTGGTCACCTTCAGATAGAAAAAGGAGTAGTACATGTGATCGTCCAACGATGTTATAACCTGAACTTCTTGTTGAATAAGCTCACGCCAGCAGATGGAGAAGACCTGCCCGTACTGACACTATCCCGAGCAGACGAGCGGAGCGGGGCACCCGTGCCAAGTGCCGAGCATCAGGCAGAAGTGTTTGCCCGCAAGCAGGGGAAGTTCGTGCCGGAAGCGAGGAATTTTAAATAAACGGTATCTTTGCTCCATGTATGAATATCGCTTTAGAGCCGAATGCCGGGGAGATATTGAAGTCCTGATGAGTGAGATCCCCGAAGCAATTTATGTCATTCGCGACCTTGCCAAAGACGTACCAGACGTCGAAGTTGACATGTCCTGCCAATATGATCTTGACGCTATCAAGAAAAAGCTTGAAGGAAACCTCAATTTTGACTTGATACTAAAGACGATTAATTATCAGGCAGACTATAAAGATACCTTCGAAAATGACTATAAATCCTCGTTGAATTAACCGGTCGTACAGTTAGGCTACTTCCCCTTACCCAATGTGTCCAGATATGCCTCGATCTTCTTCCGGTCGGGTCCATGCGTTTTAACAGCATCCAGTACTGTCTGGTGGGACAGATGAGGATATTTTTGGTGCAAATCCTCGACCTCATACCCTTCCTGGGAGTTAACCCTGTTGCGATCCTGTTGACCTGTTAGTTTCTTGTCGTCTGACATAATATGGCGTTTTAGTTATAATGAATAGGTGTTGACCGAATTCCACAGGCTGTTACTGCTTACCTTCTATCCAGCCCTGCAAATAAAGTGCCCTGTCAAATAGGTATGCTGGCATAGCTTTTATACCCCTCTTCATTATGACCTCTTCCAAAAAACAACCTTCAAAACGATCCAAACCTGTCAGCGGTCTCGCAACCGCCCTTGCGATGGGCAAAAAAGCGCCCATACCTTCCTCTGTTGAACCCATGCTTTGCACATTGACAAAAGAACCGATCGACGACCCGGAGTACGTGTACGAGGTCAAATGGGATGGCTACCGGATCATTTCCTATGTCAGAAAGGGAAAAGTGCGCATGGATTCCCGGAGCGCTTTGGATTATACTAACCGGTACCCACTGGTGGCAAAAGCGCTAAAGAGTCTCGAACATGACGCCGTCCTGGACGGCGAGGTCGTCGTTTTCAATGAGGATGGAATGCCGGACTTTGACTCGCTGCAGTTGTATAATGGTCACACGACCGATATCAGCTACTGCGTATTTGATCTGCTTTGGCTGGATGGTTTTAACCTGATGGATCTACCACTGGAACAACGAAAGGAAGCATTGAAGGAATTAGTGGCCGGGAAACCGGTATTTCGTGTCAGTGAGAGCTTCGCCGATGGCCCAGGTCTTTATCGGCAAATGCTGGAAAGGAACCTGGAAGGGGTCGTTGCCAAGAAAAGAGATAGTCCCTATGTGCCGGGACTTCGGGGTAACGACTGGCTAAAAACGCCAACCCGAAAGCGGCAGGAGTTCGTCATCGGAGGCTGGGCAGAATCGGATAAAGCCCGCTCCTTCCGGTCCCTGTTGTTCGGCGCCTATAACGGGAAGCAATTGGAATGGATCGGTCGGTCCGGCGGCGGTTATAAGGAGAAGGACATGCCGGGTATTCTCAGGAAACTTAAAAGCCTGGAAACGGAGAAATCTCCGTTTGTCAACAAAGTGCTCGATACCAAAGGTGCCAGGATCCATTGGGTAAAACCGCAGCTGGTTGCCAACTTCGAGTTTGCAACCTGGACGAAGTCGGGCAGAATTCGGAAGCCCGCCACCTTTCTCGGTTTCCGGAACGATAAAAAAGCCAGTCAGGTTAGACGGGAGGTACCAAAGCCGGTAGAGAAGGTGGAGGCTGAGATCGATCATTCTGCTGGCAGAGCATCGTAGCGTGCTTCCGGCCCGGCGGCGCCTTCCATGCGGCGTCTCAAAACGATGACGGTGTCGCCCTGTCTCCTACCCTTCCTCTCTGTTGGGTAAGATGTCTTTGGCACATTTTCTAAAGCTCCAAACATGATGACCAACCAGGAAATAAGCCGTCTTTTCTCCCTTTACGCAGAGCTACTGATTCTCCACAACCAGGACGAGCGGATGGCCGACTGGCTGGCGGGAGCGGCCTACCGGTTGCGGCGACTCGATCAAGAGGCCGGCAAGCTGACGAAACAGGAGCTGGCGAGCCACTTTCGCCCGGCAATTGTGAAATTGATCGATCAGCTGGAAAAAAAAGGCGGGATCGCCGATCTGGATGAACTGATCCAGCTAACGCCGTCCGGTCTATTCGATATGATGCGGATCAAGGGTCTTGGGGGTAAAAAACTATCGCTTTTATGGCGACAGGCAAAGATCGATAACATCGAAGATTTACTAAAAGCCTGTAAGGCGCACCGGCTGCAAGGAATTCCCGGCTTTGGCGCCAAGACCGAAGCAAATATTCTGGCCGGTATTGAATCGCTCAACAGTAACGCCGACCATTTTCACTATGCCGATGTTGCAGACGTAGCCGACGGGCTGGTAACAGGCTTACAAAAAGTATTCAAAACGGCGTTTGTCAGCTTGTGCGGGGATATCAGACGGCAAACGACCACCGTGGAGCGGATCGAGATCATTACTGTCATTCCAGCTACCAAATTCAAACTGTCCGCTATTAAGAAGTGGATGACGATCTCTTCTTCGGAAAGATCTATAACCAAGGGCCATACCCTGGATGAGATCCCGGTCTCTATCTATCATACAACGGAAGACAAATATGTAATTGACCTGTTCGAGCGAACCGGCAACGAAGCGCATATCAATAAAGTGAAGCAGAAGTTCCGCAAACTTACCTCATCAGCCTCCGAGGAAGCCATCTACAAAAAAGCAAAATTACCTTTTATCCCGCCCGAGATGCGGGAAGATGTCGCCGAGTGGGAATACAGTAAGAAACCAGCACCGCTGGTGACGGGAAAAGATATCAAGGGGGTAGTCCATAACCATACAACCTGGAGTGATGGCGTGGACAGCCTGGAATCGTTTGTTATGGCCTGCCGGCGGAAGGGATACGAGTACACGGTGATCTCCGATCATTCCCGGAACGCCCATTATGCCGGCGGGCTGAAGCCGGAAAAGGTATTGCGGCAATTCGAAGCCATCGACGAATTGAATGACCGCCTGTCGCCTTTTCGGATCTTTAAAAGCATCGAATGTGATATCCTGGTATCAGGAGAGCTTGACTTTGACCGTGCCCTGTTGAAAAAGTTCGACCTGGTGATCGTATCCATCCACCAGCAGCTCAAAATGTCGGAGGAGAAGGCAACGGCACGTATCATCAAAGCGATCGAAAATCCATATACGACCATTCTGGGACATATGACAGGCCGGCAGTTACTTATTCGCCCAGGATATCCCTTGAACTTTAAAAAAGTGATCGATGCCTGTGCTGCCAACGGCGTGGTTATCGAAGTAAATGCCAACCCGTACCGGTTGGACATGGACTGGTCGCATATCCCGTATGCCCTGGAAAAAGGTGTTATGATCTCCATCAATCCGGACGCCCATAGTGTCCAGGAGATCGACAATATTCGTTGGGGTGTGTCGGCAGCTCGTAAAGGTGGATTAACCAAAGAAATGACCTGGAATTCAATGTCACTGGAGCAGGTACTGAAATGGTTGAAGAAACGCAGGCCGGCCCGTTGATCGCATTTCTTTCACGATGTCATTGTTCGTTTTCCATCAGGCTTTTTAATAAGATCAGCCTGTCCAGTGCGGGACGCCTCATGACGAGGCCGTTATCTGAATTGAGAATATTGAACTGATTGTCCAGGAATTGCCGGGTGTTGATGATCTTAACCCCAGGAGCCAGGTTGATCTGTTGCGGCAGAACAGTATCCTTGAAATAAGCTTTTAATTCGGCTACTTGTTCCTCGAGTGTCTTATCCATTGGGATCGTGTAAAAAAAGGCCCGGCTGGTTCAGCTCGCCGAGCCTTTTATCTGATCGGCCCAAAGCCCAATAGACCTTCTGGTTCGAGGATTCTATTCTTGAATTGATCCTGGGAAACATCGCAGGAACTCCATCTTCAATGCGTCGTCGATCTTCTTTTTCGTATCTGGGTAATTTTCTTTACTGAAAAGATCTGTTATTAGATCAAAGTCCTGTATTATGAAATTATTTAGCAATTCAATTCGCTTGACATTATCTCCATCGTCTGCAGAATTGATCTTTTCCGGTTGATATATATAGTTTTTAACAAATGAAAGATTATACCATTTTAATGGGTAAATATCAGCTGAAATTTGAATTGTTACATATGAGCGGTCACAGGTATACTGTAAAAGGAATCCGGGAGAAGATAAAGCAACATAAAAATTTCCGAATGCCTTTGGATAATACTTTTCATCGATCTTTTCAAATTCAAATTCATCAATCAGGAACTGATAATATTGACTAATATTTTCGTATGTAATTGATTCGTTCATGTTTGAGTATTACTTGCTCATTGACATTCCATCTGCGGAAATTTTGTACCCCTGACTTTTTAAATATTGAACCTCCCGATGAAACGAGGTGCCTTCTTCCGCGTCCCAAGCAGAGTTAGACATTACAAATTTATCACCTCTTGCAATAGCACGTGCAAGGAACTTAACATTTACAGCCCATTGTTCGTCTGGAGTCAATGTGTTCCAAATTTCAGTAGGAATATTAAAAGTATTGGCTCCTAATTCTTCCCCTAGTTGAAGATACCCCGGAAATGAGCCTAAGACCGTTGTCCCTTGCTTAGCAATTCCAGCGGATCTATCTGGCGAAAAATTCCCAATTGTGGATCGTAACTGCGAAATGGAGTTTCATACATTTCAAGTCCGGTCCCGTCGACAAATTCCTTATTTTTCAACTCCGAACCTCCGTTGTATCGAAACTTATTTTCTGCATATTGCATCTTCAGCGCCTTGTCACTAATTCCCGCCATCGTCAATCCAAATGGATAATACCTACCGACCCTTTTTGATCCGAACTCTTTTTTTGCTGGCGTTCGGATTGGGCAAACCCTTCTTCTTCCCCGTTTTATATCGGAGGAAATATTCCTGTTCGATTGGAGTAGGTAGTTCGTAGCTCATATAACCGCAAATACTTACCTATGGGTGATTGTCAAGGACACAATAATACCGCACCTTTATACTTGCCAATAGGTGATTAATGAAAACAAAGATCGACCTCTATGTTATTACCAGGGTAAAGGAGAAACGCCTTGAGAAAAATATCTCTCAAGCTGAGCTTGCCAATGAATTGGGCATGTCAGTAGGCTTCATTGGTAAAGTAGAAAGCCCAAAGTACCCTTCCCATTATAACATAAAGCATCTAAACCAACTGGCTAAGATTCTGGATTGTAGCCCGCAGGAGTTCCTGCCCAAAAAGCCGCTGCCCTAAGACTCCCCTTCGTCTCAACCATCGCAATCTAAAGTTAAGGATTTTTTGAAATACTCACCTATAGGTGATTGTCTTTTTTTTATGGTTCTCCAAACCTTTGGACTTACCAATAGGTGATTAATGAAATCGAAGAAAGATATATGTAATTGACACGGTTCGGGAAATGCGAATCGCACACGATATGAGCCAGGAAGAGCTTTCCATTGCCGTAGGTATCCGATCGAATGGGTTTGTAGGGCAGGCGGAAAGTTTTAATTATAACAAGCGATATAATGTTCAGCACTTAAATAGTTTTTCCCGAATCTTCAATTGTTCACCAAAAGATTTTCTGCCTGATACGCCCGTTAATTTGCGGGCCGTGGCCGCCTTCTGTATCGGACTCAGATAATCAGCCATTATAGAAGCTAGTGATTGTACATTCGACATGGCGCCCCTTATTCCTAAATACCGTGAAAAAACGGGTATCTAATCCGAAAAAAAGATGTAATGTCGTCGTAAAAAGATGGCTAATTGGAAAACGCTGCGAGTTTCGGACATTCTCACGGCGATAAGTGAAGAAAAATACGTTCTACCCGTTATTCAACGTTCTCTAGTCTGGACAGAGGATAAGATGCAACTGCTATTCGATACCTTGTTGAAGGGGGACAGTTTCGGGGGCATAATGGTGATCGAGGAGGAACGGGATACCAAGCCTCTTTTCAGCTATAGGACATTTACGAGGGACGGCGGCTTTAATCCGTCGAGACAGATAGATCGGCTGACGCAGCAGCAATGCTTCGTCATCGACGGGCAACAACGCCTGCAGGCCTTTTATATTGGGCTGAAGGGAAGTATTAATGGGAAGGTGCTTTTTTTTGATCTGTTTAGCGACTATACAGACGAATATGAATTCAAATTCGAGAATTCCGACAGTAGCTTGCCGAAAGTTTCTAAGGACAAAGAAGATCGACCAATCCGGGAACATTTCTGGTATCATGCCGGGGATTTGTTGAGACGACTAAAAGACACGGATGATGATGATCAGGTAGCCCGGGAGATCGTTGCCAACCAGAAGATATCGGACGAAACCCGGAAAACACATATCGAGAAGAATATCAGGGCATTTTACAAGAATATTGTGTCGGCCGAAACGCTTGGAATTTCCAGGGTATCGATCAACAAGACATTACCGGAATTCGATAATCGGCAGCGGATGGTTGAGCTTTTTAAGCGGCTAAACGACGGTGGAACGAGGCTCTCCTCCTTCGATCTCGTTGCTTCTATTCTGAAGGGCTATTCCTGGGAGATGGAAGGGTTTCTTCGCGAAGTATTGGAGGCCCATGAGGACATTAACCTGTCACAGGACAACCTTATAAAGCTCATTTTCCTGTTGCAGGATAACGTTGTAAAAGAAATGGCTTCGATCGAAGCCTCGGACGCAGAATTTGCCATTTTAAACAAAGAGCGGATTAGGGCGACTCTAACCGCGCTAAGAAAATTCCTAGAATGTTCAAAGACGATCGAGTATTACAAGGATGCTAATCGGTCGTTTATACCGTTGTTCGCTTTTGCCTACCATCTCTTCCATCGGCAGATTGATACCTACAGTCTGGAACACTATTTTGACAATTACGAATCAGGGAACGAAGATTATCCTCGGATGTATCGGTGGCTTTATCATTCCTTGGTAAACGGGGTATTTCGTAGCCGGGGCGCGGGTTGGATTGCATATAAGACCGGAATCAAAAAGATTCTGGAATTGATCCGGCAGTATAAAAACAAGCCGTTTCCTGTGGAAAGCCTATTCGGAATGTACTCGAATCACCCAATTGTCTTTACACTGGATTACCAGACTGGAACTCTTGATGACCTAGATAGCACATTCTTGTTCTATCTAATGTATGACCGGACAAGAACGACGCGGACGAATGATACGGATCACATTATGCCAAAGTCCATTCTGGAGCAGAAAGGATACGCGCCAGAGGCAATTAATAGCATCCGTAACTTTCAGCTCTTGGATTTTGGAACGAACCGTGGAACGAAAAACGCCAGGCCATTCCGAGAGTGGGTGACAGACAACGAGTCAGTGAAAAATATGGGGCAATTTGCGTCTATTCATCTCATCCCGCCCGATCAGGATTTGTGGTCCGAAGAGCGATTTCCGGAATTCGAATCGGCAAGGGGGGCGTTGATCCTCGAAAAGTTGTTGAAGTATATTGGTTGATCGAATGCCGACGTCAAATGGCTTAATACAAGTTTATCAAGTTGGCCAGCCGTCCACTGAAAGCTGCAATTAAGCCAGCCAAAAAGACGTTGGCGCCTCCCGGACCGGTCTGAGAGCAGTTTTTCTCGGCAACACTAAATCCGAAAACAAATGGCCCAAACAGATCAGAAAAAAAAGAGATTATTTGACAAAATTTCAAATCAACTTCTACTTTTAAAAGAAAATAAGATCATATCAAACTGTTTTCAATTTGATAAGCCCTACTTATGCCCCATCTGTCTTCGAGAATTTTCCGAGCAACATTTAACGCCATCTAAAGGTAACTATTTGACGCTGGAAGATGCACCACCAGATTCACTTGGAGGATCCAAAATTGCTCTAACATGTAAGGAATGTAACAACACCTGTGGGCATACAATAGATTGGCACCTCACGGAGGCTATAAAGTATAAGGACAGCCAAGCATTTTATAAAGGCTCAGTTCGTCACGGAAAAGTAGCTATTGATGGCAAATATGTTACAGTAGAACTTACAGCAGAAGGAAATGGCGTATTAAAAGCCTACAATCGTATTTCCAATAACAATCCGACCGTTCTTGAAAAATCTATTTATGGTTTGAAGAACAAGACAATTGGACCGTTATTGAACTTTGAAAGTCCTGCTCCAAGATTTTTAAAAGAAAGGGTAAATTACGCAATTGTTAAAGCCAACTATATCATAACTTTTTCAAAATTTGGCTATATATTTTTGCTGGACCCGATATACAACGATATTAGGGCGCAATTGCTTCACCCAAGTGAAGTCATATACCCTTATTCCCCGTTTGTCGAAAATCAATTTTCAGCTCAGGATATTGGCGCTAAATATATAACAAGACCGGGGCTGGAATCAATAATGAATATAATGGCCTTTAGAACAAAATATTCTGAAACAATAGTATCGGCATCCTTAATCCTTCCACATTTAACAATTGAGCAATTGGGCACCAGGATCGATCATGCTAAAGAGGGGAATGTGCTTCACGGGGAGTTTTCTCGATATGACGAAAGCATTGATCTCTTTACTGATCTTAATCAAATAGAAAAGTTAAGAAGATGGATAACCACTAGACAGTAATACAAATGAACGGCTTTTTCCGCCGCAGATGTTTGGGTCAGAAAATTTATCGGGGATTGAATTCCTGGTTGCCTGAAAATTTACCTTGTCGGAGTGGCTTGTAAAGTAGAAAATTTGAAAATTCTCTGAACAATACTTACATTGTTGTAAGTATAACCAGGTAACCTTAAACTGTAGAAACATGTGGAATTTCCCTTTCTTGAAGCTATCCACGGGCAGATCCGCTACTTGGCGCGATTTCCCGCCCTATCATTTTATCGCTAACGGTGTCTTCCAACTGCCTTTGGTTGCCCTAGGGCAATCCTTGACTAACTATAAGCAACTGAGGACCTCATCCTATGAAATTTCTTGAATGGAACCACATAATTGGAGAACATTTCTTTAATCCATTAAATGCAGGGAAGGAAGTCCTATTGTACTCTACCAAAAAGGAAATTTCGGAATTAGGTATAAAAAAGTTTGGGTTTAGCTCAGAAACCCTAAGCTGGGATGATTACTGCAAAGCAATCAGGTCCGGATTTCCAGAAATATCGTCAAAAGCCAATTTCATTGATAAATTCGCTATTCTAGCAAACAAGTGGCAATACTATGAAAAAATAATCTGGGGATCAAACAACAAATCCGATTTGAAAATTGAGAGTATTTCAATTTACAGCCCCACTTTAAAGGTGGCCTACCCTTTTTATCTTGGCTTTTTAATCGTTTTGATTATTCCTTTGACGGAGAACGTTAATAGCTATCGCGCCAACGCCTTCTTTCCTCCTCTTAATAGTTTTCTGGCTTCCAACAATATTGCATCGTCAGAAAACAAGACAACGAGCATTTCCAGCATCGATTGGGTTTGGAGCAATCTCGAAAAATGGAGCAAAGAATATTACAAAACGGATCTAGGTTTTTTTACGGAAAGGCACTTAGGCAATCCAAATTGGCATTATGTTGGGAAACCATTTTCCCAATGCCTGCTTTCACCTCGCAACATAAGGGATATTCCAAATATTTTTTGGGCTGCTGGCATTGCACCTTTTTCCATCATTACCGAGCACCACTTTTTCCGGGCGATAACTCAATACGGCGAAACAAAGGCCGGGTTTGATAGGCGAATAAAACAAATCATAACCGACGAAGGCAACCTTTTACGGAAGGTTATCGTGGATATTGTAAAAAGGGAGTATAACAATTGGAAAGGTTATGTCATTGAATATGATGAACATGAGGCGACAGAAATTCCTAAATCAGCTTGGGTATATAGCACTCTGCTTTCCGCATTTACGTTAAACCGAGAGGACGAGACATTCACGCATTTTTACTATTTGCACTCCCTCAATGATTTTCCTGAAGAATTAAACCTAAGCGGGAATGAAATTAAGAGTGCGGGCAATAACTATTCCAGTCCAATTCATATTAACTTCAACCGGTCCCTTAATCTAACCGACGTTCAGAATAAATGGAGAGCGACTACAACAAAAAACCAAATACTAGTCTATGCTTCTGGTTCATATTTTGGATTACCTTCTAGCAATTTAGTTGAAACAGACAAAATAAGTCGCCAATCTACTATGTATCTCCTTTGTGAAGATGCAAAAAAGCAAGTGGTAGAGGATTGGGGAAATACATTTGAAAAAGGGGACTTCACTCCTGTGAACTACGATAATGTGCCCCATGGATTTAATCTCTATAAATTCAAAAATCCAAGGCAATCCCATCCAACGGAAGAAATCCTTAAAATAACTACAACAAAGACAGTAGAACTTCATGGTGGCGTTAAAATGGGCAATAGAGCGTATTTAAAATATATGCTCCCCAAAATCTTCATCATGGGCGCAAATGGAACGGAAAAAATGTTCCTTGAATATAGAAACCCTGACAACAAGATTTATTTGTCCAGAAACGAGATAGTTCCAGAAGAATTCTTCATACCCTCTAATGTCATTTGCAATCAAAACTTCCTTATTAGAGATGAAAACGTGATATTGGATAGCTCTGACCTGTCCTATCAGATTGTCGATGTTGATTTCAGTCCAATGGATATATATGAAGCAGACCTGACGAAACGGGACCGCTTCGGTGAAATTTGCATAAATGATGAAGCGGATTATGTAATTGGAAGCAACACCATTTATAGCAATTGGCAACGGCAAGTGGCTTGCATCCCGGAGTTTTATTCAAACAACTATGCTAGAGCCCCTTTCGTAAATAATGGAATTGAATACACGCTCGAAGATGGAAACTTGGTGTTACAGGTTCTTAGTAGTAAACGCAACCTAACCTATGAAGAATTCTCTGACATTTTAGATTGCATCGAAGCTGGTTCAAGAATATGGGAGCTTTCCCATTTCCAACAAAGCCCCAGATACAAAAAGCAGATTTCTATCAGCTTTTATGACTATTTAGGGTTCTTAGACTATGATTATTCTCTGGATAAGATTTCCATTAATAGACCGCAGTTCGTTATTATTCCATCAACTTCATCGTTGAAGGCAATCTTAATTGGTGCCAGATCCAATCTATTTATCGATGCTTTGAAAATCTGCTGCGATAAGCATTTAGTGAACATTGAGGTAATTCCACAAGCGGCCCAATTGGACATCTATTATTTACCTGACACAATAAGGCTTACACCGGCAGACTGCAAAAACAGTACAGAGGCATGGAGAAAGTTGGACATTATTGCTTCAGAGTTAAACGTTCAATTCAAAGCAATCGAAAAACCCTATTTGCAACCTCAAATATTGCAATTCGGACTGCAAGATTTCAGTGAAACGGTCAACGGTTATAAGCAGCACGTGTTAAAGCACAAACATGTAGAAAAAGTAAATTATGAATGGGCAAGGAAAGTATTTGATGTTAATACCCTGAAATTCATTAAAGATGACAACCCAATCGATAAGACACTTTCACTACAAGAATATTACGTCCAATATAAATATTCGTATATTTTATGGCTTGACAACAAATCGTATGAAGTTGACAGGAATTGGGGGAAATTCCTAGTTCTTTCTGAGAAAAGGAAACATGTGATATTTTATAATGACAAGACTAAAGAATTGGCAATACCGAAATATATGCAACTGCCTCGCTTAATAGCGGAATCCATAATGCTTCTAAGCGGACAGGCACCTTACTATAAAAGTATCTCCGTTGATAATAGAGACTTTGTATATCAATTCCATCAGAACGTACCCAAACTTTTCGCGGAAAACGTGTTCAAGAAATTTAATCAAGAATTAGAAATTACTAACGATCTGTAAATATGAGAGATCCAATCACCTCTTTCGATGAAATAAAAGACAACTATATCCGCTATGTTGAGACTGCTTTCGATACGAAATTTGATTCCGTTGATTCAGAAAGATACGACTTGCTGAATAAGGATAAAGTTTTATACAGGGAGCCTTGGATCGAACCACTACCTGACTACAAATCCAGTGGGATAAAGATATCCGGAATCTCTATGGAAGATTTATCTGATTCCATGACCGAGAAGGAATTGGAATGTTTCAAATCGCTGGTCAAGGCAGGTTTGTTCTCCGATTCATTTCCAATGTATGCTCACCAAGCCGAAATGCTAAAGAAAGCGATGAGTGGCAAACACTGCATCATCACTTCCGGCACTGGCTCCGGAAAAACAGAATCGTTCCTTCTACCTTTGTTTGCCCAAATTGCAAAAGAACTTTCACATTGGGGGAAATCCAACGGGACAAATCAACTGAAATGGTGGAACCAGGATAGCCTTAATAGCAAGGATATTGTAGATCCCCGGCTTGATTTCCAATTGTCAGCATTAGTAAGGCAAAGGCCAAGTGACGGGCGGCCCCAGGCCGTAAGAGCCCTGATTTTATATCCAATGAATGCACTGGTGGAAGACCAGCTTACCCGGCTGAGAAAAGCGTTGGATTCAGACAAAGCGAGGGAATGGCTGAAGAATGAAGCGAATAATAATACAATATTTTTTGGTCGATATAACGGCACCACACCCTCTCCTGGCGAACTTTATTTATATAATAGTGATGGCGTTAAAAAAATTAACAAGTATAAGGTAGACCAACTGAGAAAAGAGCTGTCCGCACTCGAAACTTCAGCAAACGATATCAAACAACATATTGACGAAAATAGACATTCAGCCAACGGGCTTACCGACACACCAGAGAATTTAACAGCTTTCTATCCACGGTTGGACGGAGCGGAGATGAGGACGCGCTTTGATATGCAAGTTGCACCTCCAGATATTTTGATTACCAATTATTCTATGCTAAGCATAATGCAAATGAGGATTGTGGATAGCGGAATATTTGATAAGACAAAAGCGTGGCTTCATTGTGAAGATGAATTTTCGCGAGGACTTTCTTTCGAAGCAAAAGAGAAAGAGAAGAAAAACAGGGTTTTCCATCTAATTATTGATGAGTTACATCTGTATAGAGGCACTCAAGGGACGGAGGTTGCCTATTTATTAAGACTGGTTTTAAGCCGCCTGGGCCTCCATCCAAACCATCCGCAATTAAGGATTTTGGCTTCCTCAGCGTCATTGGATGCCTCCGATGGAAAAAGCATTGATTTCATCCAGGATTTCTTTGGGGTAGCAGATGCAATCCAATCTTTTGAAATTATAAAAGGGGAAATCAACCCGGTAAATCCTTTGCCGGATAACAATATTAAGATACCATTTGAGCCTTTTAAAGGAATCAGTGAGGCTTATTATCAAAACAAGGCTGATATAAATTCGCCTGGTTTCGCTCAGCAATGTCTTGCAGCAGCGACCAGTTTAATGGAATTTGGGCAATTCAGTTTAACTGATGCCGATAGTAAATCACTTATTTTAAAAGTTCTCCTTGCTAAAAACCTAATGTTGCAGGAGCGCTTGTACAACGCTTGCAAAATTGCTAATGAGGAAAGGGCGATATGTTCATTGCGTGCGGATGGAGATTTTGAGAATAATGAAATTTTTACAGAAAAACTTTTCGGTGAAAATATTTCAAGGGAGGATCTGCGAAAAGCACTTAGCGGGTTGCTTATCTTACGCTCGCTGTATGATCTTAATATATATCAGCAAATTGAAATTTCGAATAGCTCTGCAAAATTACCAAGGTTCAGATTTCATTACTTTTTTAGGAATATCGAAGGTTTGTGGGGCTCTTTAAACCCATTAGATATTCACGAGAAATACAGAGATGATGATCGAACAGTTGGCAAGTTATATTCTCAAGCACAGATAAAATCGGAGAAAGGATTCCGGGTACTGGAACTCCTTTATTGTGATAATTGCGGAACCCTCTTATTTGGCGGAAGCAGACTTAGAGCATCAGATGAAACCAGCAATTTTTTTGAATTGCTTCCTTTAAGTCCCAATATAGAAGGGATTCCGGAAAAGACTCCGCATAAGCTCTTAGAGCGCAGGACTTATCAGGAATATGCTATTTTTTGGCCTCAAGGCAACCAGGATCTGGAACCCCATGAAAGGCCTAACGGCTACTGGAGGCAGGCTACGGTGGACAGCTCCATCAACCAAAATGATTATATCGCAACCTGGGAAAAGGCCTCAATCAATATTTACTCCGGCGATATAAAAGAGACTTATGAGAAGGCCAATCATGAGTCGGCTAACTGGCTTAAAGGCTACTATTTCAAAATTGCACATAAAAACTCCTCTCGATTCGATATAGCATTCAACAATCCAAGCAATAATACTCATAAGGCGACGCCATGTGTTTGCCCCGGCTGCGGTATTAACCATAGCAAACACAGGCAAGGGGCGGTAAAAGTAAAACTTTCCTCGATAAGGGGATTCAGAACAGGTTTCGCCAAATCGAGCCAAATCTTTGCAAAAGAATTAATGTACCAGTTACCTCCCAAGCAAGGTGAGAGGAAACTAGTTGTTTTTTCAGACAGCCGGGAAGACTCCGCACAGGTCGCGAACGGCATTGAAAGGAACCATTTCCTGGACCTACTGAGAGAGCTGCTTATCAGGGAATTAAACAGCAGCCTCTTGATTAAACTGAATATCCTGAATGCTTTAAGGGCAAACGATACTGCAAAACTCGACATGTTAAGAGAAAAATATGAAGATCTATTTAATGAAGTTGATGACATTTTGGACGCTTCAAATTCAACCAGGACTACTCCTAAAGCATTAAATGACAAAAACTTTGCCCTAGCCAAAATTCGCGAAATTGAAACGCGAATTATTAAGGTCAGAGATCTGGTGGACTATACTAATAATTTAGACCTTGCGCCGCTTGTAAAACGACTTGTCGAATTAGGAATAAATCCCGGTGGCAATGATATAAGGCTGCAAACAGCAGTTCAAGGAAGCGACAAAATTCCCTGGTATAAGGTAATTCAGTTTGAAAGTCCGCCGCAATGGGTAAGGGGGGTAAAGGACGAATTTATTGAGGAAATTAAAAGTGGAACGCTAAGAAAAATGGCAAATATGTTTTTTGCGTCCCTTTTTTACTCTTTTGAAAGCTCGGCCCTTGGATACTTGACAATTGATCCTGAATCCCCTGCACTCTCCAAGTACGCAGGAAAGGCCGGCCTTGCCCTGAAAGATTTCCTTGATATTGTGAATTCCACCATAAGGATATTAGGCGACAAGTATAAACACAACCAAGTTGATCAAGATAATTTTCCGTTTGACATACTGGGATACAACGATTTCCCAAGCCTTTGCAAGGGATACATCAAAAAAGTATCTGAACGGTTCACCATATTCGAGACTATATTAGGTCAGAGCATATTTGAGCTTCTCTCGGAAATTGGCATTTTGACAGGCAATTCCGGTTTACAGTTTGAAAACCTCTTCATTAAGGCATCCGTTTCTTCTGACGAAGCTTGGCTAAGCAGCAGAGGGGGGAGGGCGCACCTGCATTCATCGGGCGGAGTTTGTACGCAGACAAAAACATTACTTCTGCCTTCCAATAAAACAACCTGCGGCAAAATCTGGGAAAAGAACTATCTGTCATATTCGGCGATGATTCAAAATCGTAATCCAATAAGAATTCATTGCGAAGAATTGACAGGGCAAACCGACAATCAATTCCAAAGACAGCGCCATTTCAGGAACGTTATCCTGAAAGCCGAAGGCATTCCTCTCGTGAGGCAAATTGACCTTTTAAGTGTAACAACAACTTTGGAGGTCGGCGTTGACATTGGGGCATTACAGGCAGTTATGTTAGCAAATATGCCACCGCAAAGATTCAATTATCAACAAAGGGTTGGCCGGGCAGGCAGAAGGGGGCAAGCCTATTCAGTTATCTTGACTTTTTGCCGAGGCAGGAGCCATGATGAATTTTATTTTTCTAATCCGCAGAAAATAACCGGGGACAAACCTCCCACGCCCTTTTTAACCATGAAGCAAGCTCGGATATGCTCTCGATTAATCGCTAAAGAACTATTAAGACAGGCGTACCTACAAATTGAAGTAAACGAAAACCTTGATGAAGACAGATCAAGTATTCATGGTGTTTTCGGGAAAGCGCATAATTGGAGTACCTATAGGCAAAAAATCATTAGCTGGATAGATACTAACCAAGACACTATTACCCGCATTATTGACACCATCACTCCACCTCAACTTGCCGGGGATAAAAGTGCGTTTTTTAGTTATTTTATTGACGCAGCAACTGAGAAAGGTTTCGCATATAAACTCGAAAGCATAATTGAAAACCCCGAAATCCCCACCGACGATATATCACAAAAATTTGCCGAAGGCGGGATATTACCAATGTTTGGTATGCCGACCGATGTTAAGAACTTTTATCATGGTATCGCAAAAAATAATGAGATGCTGAAAATTGATAGATCTCAGGCGATTGCCGTTTATGAATTTGCCCCCGGCGCCCAAAAGACAAAGGATAAGGCCATTTATCAATCCACTGGATTTTCATCCGAAATAATCAAAGGGCGTGACCAATACGGGAATGAAATATTAATAAATAAAGATGATAGCCAAACCGGCACATCACCATTTTATCTGAACAGATGGATGGAGAGATGCAAAAAATGCGGATATAACAAATCATTTAATGGAGATGATGAGCCGGCAAACATTCAATGTCCTGATTGTGGCAATTTCGACCCTTATACCTTCAGCAAATTCAGAATCAAATCACCGAAAGCCTATAGAGGTGATTTTCTAATGGGTGCTGATAATCGAGATGAGGCAGATTTTGTAACAAACAGGCCGCCTATCTATGCAGACCGTTCCACGGAAAGTGACTCAAAAAGGGAAGATAAACAAGTGGCCAACACAAAGCTCATTATCTCAGACAAAGATGTAACCTGGCGCATAAATACGAACGGGGACAAGCTTTATTCTGGCAGCTATTACGACGTGACTAATTACATCCCGGACATAATGAAATCTTTCAGGTTTACCAACCAATGGATACAAGATTCATTTGTACCTCCTGCCTCACCAACCGGGAGAATGATTGAGGAGGAAAATGATTATAGAATTGAATTTCAAAACAAAGTGCCGGAGCAGCCAATTGCCCTTGCCATAAATAAGAAAACGGAAATCCTAAAATTCCACCCCGTTTCAGTCGCGCCAGAGTTAAATTTGGATATGTTTAACCTAAAGGACAACCCAAACTATTTCGAACGACAAAGTTTAGGCGTAAGAGCAGGTTTTTATTCAAGCGCCTTTATACTGCAAAGGGTATTGGCCGACACCCTTGATGTAGACCCAACTGAAATAGAGATAGCGGACATCACTAAGCGTGAAATTGACGATATTTTCAGAAAAAATGTTGCGGAAATTATTTTAACCGATGAGCTACCCAATGGTTCAGGATTTGTCAGAAAACTCTACGAAGGGTTCGATAAAATGCTTGACGAAGCATTAAATCCAAAATCAATCGGGACTTACATCCAGAGAATTCACTCTCACAACCACCAGGCAAAATGCAAAGATGCTTGTTACGATTGCCTCAAGGTATACAGAAACATGAACTGGCACAGCTTGCTCGATTGGAGATTGGGACTGGGCATATTGCGGATATTTAAAGACAAGGATTATAAATCCGGAGCTGATAATAATTTCAATTATATTGAGATAAACGACTGGAAGGAGTTCGCTACCACATTACGGGATCAGTTTGTAGAAAGCTTTTTCGCCAAATCAGGCTATCCTAAAGAAGATTACACAATTGATTTCAATGGGCTTCCTGCAATCAAACATGGCTCCATTCGTAATGGAAGAAGAAAAATAATTTTAATCGTACATCCATTTTGGAAATTGGAAAATCCAGAAGAGGATGCATGGTACACTTATGCAATTAGTGAAGCTCACCAGTATATTATAAGCCGCGGGGGCAATATTCAAGACGATTTTGAATGCCTCGATACTTTTAATCTTCAAAGAAGGGTAGGTTGGTGCTTTGAAAAAATAATGAACAAATGATCCAACAATTAAAGTCTTATACAATACGATCATTATATCATATTTCACCAAGCCAATATTATTCGGCTCTCAACTGCCCCTATAAGTTAGTGCTAGCAAATTCGTTTGGCTATAATCCCTTGCTACCAATAAATGCAAATGCATACTTTGGTTCCGTCATCCACAAAATGATTGAGCTAATTTCAAGGAGAGTAATAGTAGACGAGGAATCCTTCACCAAAAACTGGCAGGATTTGATTATTAAAAAGGAAATTGAACTTAAAAATAAAGGCCTAGCTAATATCGTACCGTTGAAATATTTTGTAACAGACTTTGCTTTAAAAAAAAATCAATTAAGAAACATACTCCAAAATAAACAAAGCAAAGTAGATGGCGGCTCCAAAACATCTACAAGCAGTTATTACCCTGAAAAGAAGTTGGCAAACCAGGACAATAGCATAACGGGCATCGCAGACCTCATAGTCAAAAATGACACCTTTGTAAATATAGTGGATTTCAAAACAGGTAAAATTTACACTGATTCAATAGATGAATATGGCAACATTGAACAGACAATCAAAAAGGAATATGAGTTTCAACTAAAACTTTATGCGTATTTGTACTTTATAATGTATGGGTCATACCCCACCTCATTATTTTTAGTGACGCTTGAGGACATTTTTATCGAAATTCCCTTTACTGAATCGGAATGTGAAAAGATCTACAATGAGGCAATTTTGTTTTTATCCACGACAAACAGCTATATAAATAGCGGAAGATTTGAAACTATTGCAAGGCCATCAAAAGAAAATTGCCAGTATTGTGCTTACCGGCCTGCTTGTAATTACTATTCCAACTGGTTGGTGCTAAATCAAAATCAGGTCAATGACTTAACAGGCGTTTTGACAAAAGTAAATCTCTTTAATAATGATTCTATGGGGTTACAATTACAAATGGGGAATGATACAGTGTTAATAAATGACATTACAAGTAGCTCTAAGGAGGAATTTGAAAATTTACTCAACAAAAAGATTACGCTGTACAACGTGAGAAAAAATAAGCAATCACTTAATGCGACAGCCAATCATTTCACAATAGCCTATGAATAAACAGGTAATACATAAAATCCCAATTCTGTCATTTTACTCTGGCGGCGGTTTTTTAGATATGGGATTTGAAAAGGGTGGATTTGAAATCGTTTGGACAAATGAAAATAATGAGCTATTCGCGAAACTTCATTCGGCTGGCATTACGTCCTGGAGGAAGTCGCAGGGGAATGGTATTAAAGCCGAAATTTTCAACACCAATTCCATAGCTGATATAAGCGTGGCTGAAATTGCAGAAGAGGCTTTTCCTGCGGGCAAGCCAAAGCAATTTGGAATTATTGGAGGACCGCCTTGTCAGGACTTCAGTGTTTACGGAAACCGGGGCGGATTTGAAGGCGAGAGAGGGAAACTTACAATCCTCTTTTTCAAAAATATTCTTGCACTCAGGCCCACATTTTTCGTCATGGAAAACGTTGCCGGCCTGATAAGGCAAAAATCAAATAAAGAATATTTAGACAAATTGCTAAAGAACGTAAAACGTTATTATCACATTGACTATAAAATCTTAAACGCTTTGAATTTTGGCGTTCCCCAATTCCGAGAGCGTGTATTTTTTGCTGGAATAAGCAAGGACGTTGCCGATAAAAAATTAATTGGAACGGCCTCGAATGGCCATTGGTTTAGCTGGCCTGAAAACGAATTATATAATGATGCTTTCAACAAATATTCGTGGCCAGAGGCTGTAAATTATGGTCGTCAATTAGTAAAACCTGCGAATATACCAATCGAATTATGCGTTGAAAGCTGCCTCGTTCCCGACAGCCAACTAAACCAGGTTTCAAATGCAAATGAATTTTTCAATTTACACGGCAGCAAACAGAAGCTAAGGGAAATCCAAGAGGGACAAACCAACAGGCCCTCTTTCAAACGCTTACATCGCTTTAGATTCAGCCCAACTGCCTGCTATGGGAATAATGAAGTTCATTTACATCCGTATAAGCATAGGAGAATTTCTGTCAGGGAAGCTCTTAGGATCCAGGGGGTACCGGATGAATATATATTGCCGGCTGATGTACCTTTATCAAGGAAATTTAAGATGATTGGCAACGGAGTTCCTGTTCCAATGGCCGAAGCAGTTGGTTTGGCCATCAAGAAATTCTTAATCGATAAGAAGATCATTGTAACGAAGTAATTCAATGGATATTTGGTCTAAGAAGAAAAGAAGTCAGGTAATGAGCAAGATACGGTCTAAGAACACTAGACCAGAGAAAGTATTGCGTTCCGCGCTTTTTAGACTTGGATATCGATATAGAATTCATGCGAAGCAATTGCCTGGTAAGCCGGACTTGGTGTTGCCTAAATACCATGCTGTCATATTCGTGCATGGCTGCTTTTGGCATCAGCACAAGGGTTGCCGGGAAGGAAGAGTTCCATCTACTAATTCAGAATTCTGGAAAGATAAGTTAAATAGAAATTCAGAAAGAGATGCGGCTAACATAAAGCATTTGAAGAAATTAAAATGGCAAGTTCTTACAATATGGGAATGCGAAATCGAAAGGCAATTAGAAAAAACCGTTAAAAGGGTCATTTCCCGTCTTAAATAAATTATATAGTCTTAAGGATATTCCTTAGCGCTTTTTATATATTCATCAATGGCTGCCAGAGTATGAGACAAATCCTTATCCGGATAAAATTTACCTACGAAGTCACTAAATCCTTGCCTATTCGAGGGGTTTTCCCAATCCATAACAGTGAAGATTTGCAGAGACTGCCTTAGTGGAATATTGATGAAATGGTGCAATGGGAAATATGGTGGTGCAAAGAGAAAAGTGTGATCAATCAGCCGTTGGTATAAGTCCGGTTTCAACGATCTCTTGAAGTCAAGCATAACATCGTATAAGGATACTTCCCGCTGGCTGCCTATTAGGGCAAGCCCCAGGAAGGGCATTCCTTCATCTTCAAAAAAGGTAAGTAAATACTCCATGAATGCCGGTTCCATCTCGTCCAGTAGATCCCGACTAAGGTAGTCGTATTTCCGCTTGAATATGTCCAATGAGAAGTCTTCCTTGTGACGATCAATAACAAATTCGATCAGCTTTTCTTCCCGCTCGATAATCTTGTCGATATGCGGAGGGTGTATTTCTCCGGAAAACCGGATGGCATATTTCGGCTTCATAAAGAGATCAAAGAGATTGGAACGGTACTCCGTTGTCCGCCGGTCAAAGGTTAATCTGAGGTATAAAGGATAGACCAGTTTTCCATGAAAATCGACCTTTTTCAACCTTTCGTTATGGTAAACCTTGTAAGTAACCTGGTATGTCTTTTTATCATCCATTTTGATCAAATTTGGTGGATTTTGATACAGTTATCCATGGCTTTCCCCGGCTTCTCCTACCAAAACAGCACAAATAAGCACAAAATCGTTCAATGGAGTAAAGTTACGGGAATTAACATTGAGTTTGGTAAATATATTTTTTCTACCTAACAATAATTATTATATTTGTATTGATAGTTCTTTTACCCGAACGCAATTGTGAAAAAGAAAACAAGTGTAGAATGGAAAAATTGTCACCGGAAAAGGCTGCGGAAATGCTCAGTAGAGGAAGTATGAAGGTATCAGTGGCCCAGGCTGTAGTCGTCCTAGAATTTCTTCGGAAGTTGGCGGACATTGTAGTTTCAAATTACCTGGACCGCCACTGGTAACAGTGCAAAAGAGAGCATTTTCCGACCAAGACGGCCTGGAATTCCCCCATGATTTCAGGCCGTTTTTCTCAAACTTCAGTAAATTGATATAGACACCAGCATCACCAATTACAAAACCTTTGACATGAAAATTGCCGACTTATACATCCGGGTATCTACCGACGAACAGGCGGACAAGGGCTATTCTCAGCGTAGCCAGGAAGAATTACTCCGCCGTTAAATGAAAAAGGACAAAGCGGGCTAATTCCTACTTTGTCCTCTCAAGTCGGGAAGACAGGATTCGAACCTGCGATCCCCTGGTCTCAAACCAAGTGTATTTCGCTTTCGCTCCCTACCAGACATGACTTTAAGAATATTATTCTGAATCTATTTTTTTCTGGCTCACAATGTGAAAAAAGTATTGCTAAGAGACGAAGCTACAATTTTTTTTGGTCCCTATCCCATCCAGGCCGAGAGATTTCCCGTCGTTCCAATTTATATGGCTCCTATGTCTAACTCGCTAGCTGCTAAGCCAATCTGGCTGTATATTTTAGAACCGATTTAGGATTGAATTTCAGTGTATTGTAGGGTTTTAGTTTGGGGAGAGTATTAAATTTTGTAAATTAATCTTTAATTCCCTGCTATGAGCGAGGCAAAATCAGGGTTAGGTTATCTAAGTGAAATAGAATTTTTGATCCATCAAAAACCTTTGGAACAGGCTAACTATTACCTGATCAGCAAGTTTGCAGAAGACGATGGAATATTATACTATCATGTCGATTCTCACTGGGTTGGATTCACCAAAGATCCAATTCGGGGTGAAATCCGAGAAGCGTCACTCGTCGACCCAGAAGCAACAATAGGAAGTTTAGAGAATTGCATCGTCCAGTTCTCGTCATTAGCTCAATAGATGACTTGGCTTTTTTCCAATTTGTGGTTGGCGGTCACGCAATTATTGAAGGGAAATTAGCCAGAAACTGCTTGAAAGTCTTTTAACCCCCCCAAACCAACGATTCGAACTTATGACAAAGGATATGTGAATATTGACTCAATACCATCAGAGAAATTTAATTATGCCCCGAATCCTAAGCTAGGAATGAAAATCTTAGACAGAGATAAGAGACGCTGCAAAATATGCGGTGCTTCTCCTGCTACCAACGAGCATGTAGAATTAAATCTTCATCATATTCACTCTCATGGCAAAGGGGGATTAACGGAAGAGGAGAACCTAATTACCATTTAATCACAAACTTTTCAAGGCACGAGTCCTAGAATTATTTAAGATTTATCGAAATGAATGGAGAAAAAAATCCACACATGATCACAAACTTTTTTTTGATAGTAACGAAGCATTCATTGCACTTACAAATGTGTCATCATTTACCTACCTTCTTTAAATCAAATAATTGAGAAAATATCTTTTGATCAGAAGATTAAAATCGAAAATTCAAAACAGAGGTTTCTAAAATATAAAGATGGTCTTAAAGTTGCAAAAGGGTTATTTGAAATCATGACCATGACCCTCTCCGATCCGGTTATATATAAGGACTTGAGGAAATCTGCACCATTAGGATCTGAATTAAACGGAATTCTAAAAGCCAATATGAGTTCATTCTTTCATAACGCTCAAATATTACAAGAGGTTTCTATTGGAAAAAATTAAAGACCCGATTTTCTTGTTGAACTTTCCGGTGAAAAAATCATATTAGAAGTTAGGAAATTTTCTGGCAACTTGAATAGCGATTCATATACCCAGCAATTATTAACCTATTTAGAATGTGCCGACATTAGTAAAGGAATTGTACTAGCACTAGATACGTCGAAAGAGTTTGATGCGATGAAGATTGAAGAAAGATTGATTGAATCCAAAAATTCCGAATATATTATTAGAGTTATTCACAATTAAGAAGCCCGCTCTGCTAGGACAAATCGAACGATATTTAGAGACCCAATGCTGACAGCATTCGAATCCTTAAACCGTTGAGCCCCTCCAATAGATATTGTTATTTGTCTTAGGATTAGACTTCTGCTCATTCCGACTTTTATCGGCTATATGAGCAGACGACCAAAACTGAAGCAATTGACCATTGCTCTCTAAAGTCTGTTTGAGCCTTTCCATGGGAGATTTGGAAAGCCAGATTTTCAATTGAAGTTCTTTAATATGCTGTGGAGTGTCTGTCATCTGTTTATCAGGTCGAAGGTACGTAATTTCAATTGTTTAACCCATTTTGAGATATACTCCCAGTCCAAGTTATCAACAATAACCAAGCTTTTAATATCTTCTATCTGTACGGCGGATTGAAAATCCTGTATCCAAATCAGCTTCGATATTAACAGGTCTTCCGGAGATACGACATAGACGGCTTTTCCAAAATATTCGACTTTTACCCTACGCTTAAACTCCTCTTGTCTGAATGGGTCATTCTTCAAAACAACGAAATCCGCCTTATAGCCACTTGCATGATCGATAATATTGAACATATTGACAGGCCCTTCTATCGCATCTTTCACCCCATCTTTGTCACAATAAAACCCATCTTTAAAACTATTTACAAAAACATCCACGTTTTTGGCTTCCAAATGAATAATGAAATCTATGTCTCTGGTCATCCTTGGAACCGTATATAGCCCCAGGGCTATGCTACCTGAAAGCATATACGGTATATCATACTCATCAAGAACATCCGTGATCTTTTGAAAAAAAGAAAGCATAGAAAGTCAAGTTACTTTAAAGTTCGCAACCAGAAAGAAGAGAGAAATGGTCTGGCCCATTTCTGACCCAAACCTGACCCAAAATAACAGAAACAAAAAAGCGAGTCGTATACAACTCGCTGATTTTGATGTCGGGAAGACAGGATTCGAACCTGCGACCCCCTGGTCCCAAACCAGGTGCGCTACCGGCCTGCGCTACTTCCCGTCCGGTATCGCTCCCTCAGGAGCGAACACCCATGCACGCGGGGTTAAAAAGGACCGGTCCCGGGCAAAGGGGAGGCAAAGGTAGGGATTTAGGACCGAATTGCCTAAGAAGGGTGGAATAAGGGCGAAAGGGTATGAAAATGGCCCCGAATCCAGGTAAAGGGAGAGAGCCTCCAGACAGACGGGAGGGCCGATCCAGGTAGAAGGGAGCGGATCCCCAGGCAAAAAGGAGAAACGATCGGGGCAGAAAACAGAAAAGATCCGGGCGGAAAAGAAGGAAGGATCAGGAATGAACGCTCCGGCAGGCGAGGAAAGACACCGCGCCAACCCCGCACCGCAAGCACTACTCTGCAGCCTTACTGCGGGGAGTGAAATGGACTATTGAAACACTAGTAAACTTATTTATTTTTGACTGAGGGTAAACCTCTAACCTTTCCCAATACAATTCTGGAAAGCACCCCCTTAACAACTATCCATATTATATTTATAGAGCCTATTCTTTTGCACAAACCCTTCCCATTCGGGTCTTTACTGCAATTATAAGACCCGTCTGGTTGATCCCGGCTGCTATGTTTATGTACGTCTATACCCTTTTGACTGCTCCGTGCGCAGCTTCTGTCCTCATCAAAAAGGGTTCTCTCTATTCATTAACATTTAAGTTTTTGTTGTTTTTTGAATGACAAAAGCAACTTTTAATCATGAAACGCTTATCCATTCGTCTGTTCCTTATCACATCGGTCCTGGTGATCCTTGGCAGCGGCTTTTCGCGGAAGCCGGCCGCCAAATCGCAATCCAAAACATCCGAGCCGATGTATTTTTTCTTTTGGTATGATGGCGATGAATTCTATCAGTGGGACACCACATCGGATGCAGAGTGGAATCTCTGGCAATGTCTTGGTGTTCCCGTTGATGAAAGCTCCAATGGCGGTGCTACCCGGATCGCCTTGGGGTTCGAAAACAGTTACCAGCCACATAATTTTCCTCCTGAAGTAACCCTGTGGGCTCACTTCTGACAACGCACTCTAGTAACCGGGGTTCTGCGTTAAATAAACATTGCTCTGTAATTCCGTAAAAGGAATAGGATAAAGAACAGCCTGCGCTCTCCAGCCAGGCTTTTCTATTCCCAGTACATTATTAACCTGCCCCGTTCGTTTCAGATCCAGCCAGCGATGTCCCTCTTCCGCAAACAACTCCACCTGGCGCTCATGAGCAATAGCCGCCAGCAAACCATTCTGGTCCAGCCCACTTACCTGAGACAGCCCGGCCCGTTTGCGGACGACATTCAGATCAGCCGTTGCCTGCGTTATCTCTCCCTGCTGAGCCGCTGCTTCCGCCCGGATCAGGTATTGCTCCGCCAGCCGCAGGATCGTACTGTATTCTTTCATGGGAGAGGTATCGCTCGTCGTCTTGTATTTATAGGGATAGACATAGCTCGTACCCGAAACCGTCTTCTTACCGGTCCAATACGTCCGCCGAAGATCGCCCGTCTCAAAAGCATTTTGCAGAAAGCTGGTCAGTACGTAGGTCGGCCGGATCGACCCACTGGACGGAGGAATAAACGAACTGGCTTCCACGGTGCGACTATTTACCACCGGCTGTAGTTGCCAGATCGCCTCCCGGCTGGAAGTCAGGAAAACCTTGGTCAGGTCTGTTTCCAACTGATACAGGCTGCTGTCCGCTATGATAGCCGTTGCCTGCTGTTCCGCCTGCTGCCAATTCTTCTGATACAGGTAGACCCGGGCCAGCAGCGCAGTAGCCGCCAACAGGTTGGGTCGGGTACGGTCAGTGGAAGTGCCGCCGGTGGCATAGGCCTCCGATAAAAGATTTTGCGCTTCTCTCAGATCGGTAACGATCTGCTGATAGACATCCTGTGCGGAACTCCTCGGCTTGACGGCATTGGTGGCATAGTCGGTACCCGTCACAAGCGGCACACTGTCATAGAGATTAACCAAATAAAAGTATAGGATGGCCCGGACAAAATCAGCCTCACCCGTCAACTGCCGCCGGGCCGCGGCGGATACACCCGTCGACACCGCGAGCTCGGCCCGTACGACATTGGCCTGGTTAATACTGATATAGGCCAGCTTATAAAGGTTCCCACAAAGCACATTCTGGCTGGTCAGGGCATTGGTGGTAAAGGCATCCTCTGTCGGTGAAGACAGTACCCGGGTAAGATCATCGGCACTAAGGGAGGCGTACACAGACACGCCCGCATTCAACAACGTGCGGGGAGTGCTCATCATATTGCTATAGATCCCCAAAATAGCATCCCGGGCATTCATGTCATTGGCAAAGACGGTGCCCGCCTCCAACTGATCCTGGGGCGGAGGCACTTCGATCAGCTTCTTACAGGACAACAAGGTAAAAGCACAGGCCGTACTCCATAAAAAGATCGAACAGCGAAAGGTTGTCATCTTGCACATGCTCCCCATAGTTTAAAAATTTAGCCGGATACCGGCCACCACCGTCTTTAGCGGCGGTAATACGGATATACTTTGTGTTTCCGGATCTCCAAAAGGATAATGGGTAAAGGTCAGCAGGTTCTGTCCCTGCAGATAGATACGGGCATCGAATAAATGCCATTTCCCGAGCAGCCGGTCCGGTAACCGGTAGTTCAGCGAAATGTTCTTTACCCGGATAAAGGAGGCATCGGTGACCGTCGCTCCGGATACCAGGTAGTTGTCGATCGCCTTGTAAGCATCCGTTGAGGAGGTCGCCGTTAAACGCTGTAACACGGCCTCATCCCCGGCGTTTCGCCAGTGGGCACGCACAAACAGGGGTTGATTGTTTAGAAAACCATACCCCGGGCCGCCGGGTGGGTTATTGTTATACAGTTGCGTCAGAGGACTGTACCCATTCTGCCCGCGGAATTCGACAAAAATATCCAGTAGCCAATGACGGTATTGCAGGCTATTGCTGACCCCTCCATAATACCGGACATCCGTATTGCCGACGGGCAGGATATCCTGGCTGTTTAATATTCCATCCTTATTGACATCCCTGAACGAGAAAACGCCGGTATTCGGATCCACACCATTATACTGATAGCCAAGTACCTCATGCAGCGAATGGCCAATGGCGAGCGTATTGGCATAAGACGAGTTCTCCAGACCCGGGAAGGACACCAACCGGTTGACGGGTACGGTCAATACGACCGAGGAAGACCATTGGAAAAGGCTCCGGTGGATATTGATCGTTTGCAACGAGAATTCCAATCCCTTGTTCTCCACCACCGCCGGCAGGTTGGTCAGAACGCTCGAATATCCCGCCTGCAACGGCAGCGTGTAATAGACCAGTTGATTGCCGCTCCAATTACGATACGCCGCGACGGAAAGCATCACCCTGTTCTTGAGAATACCCCAATCGAGTGCTCCTTCCAACTTGTGGTTGATCTCCCACGCCAGGTTGCCATTGTAGGCATTCGCGGGATAGACACCCTGCGAACCCTGGTATCCGAGAGGCGTATTGGTGGTAAGCCAGGCCTGAGCGAACTTATAGTCCCCGATCTGGTCATTGCCCGTAGTGCCATAGCTGACCCGTAATTTGCCAAAGCTCAACCATTTCCATTTTTTAAGGAATGGCTCATCTCCAAAGATCCAGGCGCCGCTGGCGGCTCCAAAGTTGCCAAACTGTCTGCCCGGTCCAAAGCGGCTGGATCCATCCCTCCGTCCGGACACTGTTAGGATATATTTTTTCTGCCAGTTGTAGCTGATCCGGCCAAATACCGCCTCATACCGGTACAATGTATGGTTCTCCGTCCGGCTGGTACTGGGCGCGGCGCTGGGTATTCCGAGGAGTGCGTCGCTGGTATAGCCATAGCTGTTTACCGAAGACAGATCGAACTGCTGTTGTTGCCAGGTAGCGCCCGCCAGCGCTTCCAATCTACCTTTACCGAGCGTCTTTACATATTCTGCGGTCGGCTCGATGATCGTGGTGAAATACTCGGTATGGTTGCGCAGATAACTACCGGTAGGATTGAAGTCCGGATCCTCCGCTGCCACAGGCTTGATGCTCTTCTCACCAACGGTCGTCGCGTTGTAACCCAGGCTGAGACGGAAGGTCAGACAGTGAAGGGCTCTATAGCTCAGCGTAAGGTGATTGAACAGGTTGTCGGTGACGGCCGTATACGAATTCTGTTGTATAGCCAGCAGGTTGGTATAATGAACAGTTTTTTGCTGCCATTGATATTTACCGGTCGAATCCAGGAAAGACGGTGTGTTCGGAGTAGCATAGATATACTTGGTATAATCCGTGGTCGGCAGATGGTTATTTTCCCGGGTGTACATCTCTGAAAGCGTTAACTGGAAGAGGTGGTTCGCCGAATGATACCGGAGGTTACCGTATACCGAGCCCTTGTTATCGACAAAATGACTGGGGAACACGGATGTTTCGTTGCGATACGATCCCGAGGCCAGGAAGGAGATACGCGGCGTGCCACCGGATACCTCCAGCCGTGCGTTGTACACAGGAGCCGTATTACCGATCATCATCTTCTTGAAGTCCGTATAACGGGTGCTGTCCCACTGTAACACTTCGGGCAAATTACTATTATTAAAAGGTTGATTGTCGTTCCGCAAGGCTTCTTCCCGGGTTGCTCTGAACAGTTCCGTATTCATCAGCGCGGGCGTCCTGCCGGCACGGTTGATGCCGGAATACACATCGCCGGTCCAGCGCAGTTGGCCGGTCGTGCTCTTGCGCGTTGTGATCAATACGACGCCGTTGGCGCCGCGGGAACCATAGATGGCCGTTGCGGCCGCATCCTTCAGAACCTCCACGCTCTCGATATCGGAAAAGCCGACCAAGTTGAGCAGGCTGGCGCCCAGTGTGCCCTGAGCCGAACCGGCGCCAATAGATCCAAGGACATTATTGTCCACCGTAATGGGCACTCCGTCCAGCAATACCAACGGCATACTGCCCTGGGCGATCGAGCCCTTCCCACGGATCTCCATCGAAAACGAACTACCCGTCACCCCGCTGGCCTGGCTGACCAGGAAGCCGGGTACCCGCCCCTCGAGGCTGGCAAGCAGATTGTCCACGGGTTGTTGTTGAAATATCACTCTTTTTATTTCTGAAATGGATTCGGTATTATCACGCCGGGAAGATCTTCCATAGGCACGGATGACCGGTGCATCCATATTGACGGCAAATGGATGAAGGACGATCTTGACCTGTCGCCGGTTGTCGACCCTGATCACCTGCGGCGAATAGCTGGTGTAGGTGATCTCCAGCAGACTGCCCGGATTCAGCAGCTCCAGGTGGAACAGACCGTCGTCATCGGTCTTCATCATCCTTTTGGTTCCTTTTACCGATAGGGTAGCACCCGCCAATGGTTCACCTTCCGCATTCATGACCGTCCCATCCACCGTTACCGCATTACTCTTTACAAAGATGGAAAGGGTCGTCTTCTTGATCTCATAGTCCAGGGCTATGTCGGCAAAACATATCTTTAGCAGGGTATCGACAGGCACATCTTTCAGGTGGAGACGGAAGGGCGGAGTTTGTTGATTGATCCTATTGGGATAGCTCGCTTTATAATAAGTCTGAAGATTGATCGAGTCTACAATATTGGCCAGGGTAAGATTATCACCCGATACAGAAACAGTATTTTGAGCAAAGCATACCATTCCCATAAGCAGGAGCGACGCCACGGCAAACAGGCGCCTTGTGGTTGGAGAAGTTACAGCAGCCATTAAACCCATTGCGGCAAGCAGTTTTTCGTTAGAAGGTACCCAGCAAGGTTACCGAAAAATGACAGCGCCTACCACAGCAGTGCAACTGCGGTAGGTCTGTCAACAATTAATAGGTAGGTTTGATGGTATGGTAATCTCTTTCGCTATTTCCCCGTTACCGGTCGGGTGTTAAGGACAACTATAGTATCGTTTTCAATTTTAAAGAATGCATGCCCCATTTCCTCTTTTTCGATCATCGTCAAAAGCTCGTTCAGCAACAGATCACGGCCATATTTACCGGTTATGGGTATACCGGCCACCCCATCCTTGTTCCGCAACGTCTTCCCGTACCACCGGGCCACCTCTTGCAGGATCGTCATCAGATCGGCCTTGTCAAACCGGAATTCCTGTCTCTGCCAATCCGATATGCCGGTGGAATCCGTTACCGTTATCTTTTTGACCCTTAGTACATCTCCTGTTATCACCGCCTGTTCCATCGGGTGTAAGGTAGCAACGGCCCCATTATATCTTATATTCACCGAACCACGGAAAAGACTGATGCGACTGACAGGCTCCCCGCCGTAGGCCATGATATCAAAATAAGTTCCAAGGACTTCCACTTCTATACCATTCACCTTTACAAAAAAGGGCCTGGCTTTATCCGGCAAAATGTCAAAGGTTGCCTGTCCATTCAATTCCACTTCCCTCTTCCCACCAGCAAATGCCGTCGGATAGCGCAGCGTCGAAGTGCTGCTCAACCATACTGTGCTACCATCTGCTAAAACCTTTTTATATGGCGCCGACTGAAGAGCTGTAATGTACTGCTGCATTTCCATTACAGGAGTAGTCACCGGATCATTATTCTTAGTAAGAGAGGAGTCCTTGCCGTTGTTCCGTACGATCGATACTACCGTTACGATCCCGATACCCAAAAGAATAGCGGCCGCCGCCATCCAATACTTCCGGGTGATGCTCCTACCACTTCCGGTATCCTTTATCCGGCCCGAAATATCCTCCCACATCTTATCAACCCGGACGCTTTCCATTTGCTGCAATTGATCCGAGATCCAACCCGCATCCTTGAAATGGTCTGCCACGGACTGATGGTGCTTCGATCGGTTAAGCCAGTTGTTCAATTCTGTCATTTCTGACTTTGTCAATGGTTTTTCCCAGGCGTGCTTTAAGATAAGCTGCCTGATCTTGCTGTTGTCGCCCCACATAGGAAAAGTGTTTAACGGTTGCCAAAACACATGAATACCTATCGATAATACGATTGGGTAATCCCTTTCAACTCAAATGAAACCGGAATTTTTCAATTTTTTGAGGGGCGGAGTGATCAACAGCTTGTTTTTCAGCTTCTAAGGAAAAATATAAAACCAGCGCAAGAAGTAACATATCCGTGCCGGAAAACCACTTCCGCAGCTTCTCCAGGCTTCTTACCTTGGCATTCCGGACCGCCTGGGGAGTCATATCCAGCATAAAAGCTATTTCATCCGTGGTCATTTGCTCAAAGAAATACATCCGCAGGATCTCTTTGCTCTTTCCAGGCAGTTGTTCGATACGGGTCCATATCCCGTTAAGCAGTTCTGCCTGCATGATCTGTGCATCGATCCGATCGATATCATCGGCCGGCACATCTTCATGCTCCCCTATCTGCCAGAACCAACGCTTTTTCTGACGCAAATGATCGATCGCGATCGTTCGGGCGGTCGCATATAAATAACGCCTTAAATGCTCCTCATTCTCGATCTTCCCGCGATTGTTCCAAACTTTCATGAATACCTTGACAGCCGCCTCCTCCGCCGTCTCTTCATCTTTCACTTTCGAACGCAGAAATAACTGAATACCTCTTACATGGCGTTCATATATCTGGTTAAATACTCTTTCATCGCCCGCTTTGAACTTTTGGAACCAACCCGCTTCCAGTTCGTCCGCTGGTTCGTTGACCATTCTTTGCCCGATCGATAGCTTCCGATGATCCGCTGTTTCCGTCTTTGGGGCAGACGCCCTAAAATTCTCCAAAATTTCTTTTACCAGCGGGTCCTCCTGGAGTGAGGCCGCCTTTACGAATTCCGTAAAGTCATTCAATGTAACGCCCATCTCTCTTAACTTTTCGAGAAGCTGCTCCTCGGGAGTATTCTCAATTACATCCAGTAATTGCAGAGCAAATGGATCGGTAATAATTATTTCGTCACTCATTTTCAATATAATAGTTAAATTCTAAGCCTGCTGGATTTTCTATATTGACATGTCCATATCGAAAAACAACAAACTGGATCCATAACCCTTTCAGACGGCTGACCTTTTTCTTTTGTTTATCGAACACATGGGTAACCTCCGGCTTTAACGACAAAGTTCCCCCCCTGGGTCCACCGCCCCACTCAACATCTGCCTGTAACAAATAATTACCCTCAATATAATCGCGGTAAGGTCTTGGGGTTCGAATCGTATCAAATGTCCATTTTACAAAATTAGGTCCCTTTGTTGCAACCATATCACTCTCAGTACCCACTATAGAAAAGTTCACCGTTTTTTTCGTCGCCTGAGAGCTTGCCCATCCCCCTGGCTTAACCGTCACGGGTTTTACTTCGACTTCCGGTTTAATGGAAACCTCCGTATTATCCTCGAATTCTTCGGAATATGTAAAGTTTGCAGGGATCTTTGTGCTCGGCGTGTGCCGGATCACTTTCCCTTTATCTATTGTTATTTCCAAATGAGCATTGGTGCAGGCAAAATAATATGTTCGTCTGGTATTATCGCCCGGGAGTGGCGGGAAATGAGCGTCAATAGCCTGGAAGATCAGATTCAATCGCGGAGACCACTTATTTTGTTCGATCAACCCGGAAATTTCCAACAACAAAACATTTGCTCTTCTCTTTTCCGTTGACAGAAGATTTGCTACAAGATGAGGTTCCTCTATAATAATATTAGGCATGGTCTAATGGCAAGTTGTTTAGCAAGGCGCGGCTAGTCCACCGGAAACGACTCTCAAACTACGGTCAGCATTTTGTAACCGATTGATCTCTGGTGGCAATTGATACCTATGATTAAGAGTATACAGGGTACTGTCTCATAGCATACCGGACATAAGCGGATATTGTCGTAGTGTAGATGTTCTCTGTGTGAAGACGAAAGTGAGTCCTGGCCTGCAATTTTACAACCTTTTTCGTTCATTTACTACAGTTTCTTCTGCCAAAAGGTAACTTTTTAATACCTATTTTTACCTGTTCCCCCATCCTACTGTCACCCGTCACACATCAACTATATGACTACCATTACAGATGACTACATGAAACAAATGCTGACCTCCACGCGGTCCTATACGGCCGTACTTCTTATAAAAGCACCCGCCTACTTCAACCGGCCGGATGCCCGTCAGATCGTCTGGGAGCATGGAAGACGGAACTTCTCCCTCAGGGCCGACGGATCCCTATCGATCGTCTGTCCCGTTCTTGACGACAGCGACAAGGCGGGTATCGCCATCTTCCAGACCGGTATAGAGGAAACAAAAAAAATCATGGAAGCAGACCCCGGGGTCGTAGCAGGTATTTTTACCTATGAGGTGCATCCGGTAAAAAGCTTTCCGGGTGACAGCCTGCCGGCCTGAGCCACCGTCCCACCGGAGCCACCGGGTCCGCGCGTCTCCAACCCCACTTGGGCCACAAGAATCACGTATCTCCGGCCCAGGGGGACCACCCGGCACTGTATAACGTAGATAATTGATTACCTTAGCAGTAAGCACTAACTTATGAACCGATATTTTCAGCGAGGCCCTCGCAGCATCATGGAAACCCTGCTGGTCGTACTGCTATGGCTAAGCTTGCTTTATTCGCTGTATGAAGTGCTAAAGGTCTTTTTCGGCGTGCTGACGTTTGCACTCATCTTCTCCGTGTCCTTCGCATCGCCTTTCGAGCGGCTGGCCGCCGCACTGCGTAACCGCCGCCGGCTGGCCGCCTGTATCTACTCGATCGTGCTGATGGGTCTGCTCGCCCTGCCGCTTATTTACATTATCTCCACCCTCCGGGGTCATATCAAGGATTCTATCAGCTGGCTGAACGATATGCGTGCCAATGGACTTCCACCGTTACCCGCCTGGATAGCCAATGTCCCCTTTGCGGGCGAAGACATCTCCACCTTCTGGCGGCAACTGCAGCAAAACCCCAAAGGCACCCTCGCTCAGCATGAAGAAGTGAAGACAGCCCTCCGTCATATCCTGACCAGCGGGGCAGGTGTTCTTGGCACCGCCTTGCAGTTGATCGCCGGCATCATCATCTCCGCGTTCTTTCTCGTCGCCGGCGAAAAAATGTTACGGCCCGTCAAACTCACGATCCAACACCTCCTCGGTAAAAGAGAGGGGCTTTCCCTGCTCAGGGCCACCACCCTGGCGATCAAAGGGGTATCCATCGGGGTTATGGGGACCGCCCTGATCGCAGCGGTACTTTCCTGGATCGGTCTGACCCTCGCCGGCACTGGCCTCACACTGGTGTTGTCGGCCCTGGTCTTCTTTTTTGTCCTGATCCAGCTCGGCCCCCTGCCCGTGTGGGTCCCGGTCGTTATCTGGTCGGCTTCGCAGGGACATACCGGTTCCACCGTCTTCCTGATCATTTATGGCGGCGGCCTGCTCCTGATCGACGCCTTTCTCAAGCCCATCCTGATCGGCCGTAGCGGCGGCAGATTACCCTTCCTGGTCTTGTTCGTCGGCGTTATCGGTGGTCTGGCCGCCTGGGGTTTTACCGGTGTGTTCAAAGGAGCGATCATCCTGGCCGTCTTTTACACGATCTTTACTTCCTGGCTGGAGGAAAAGAAGGCCAGGACGGCACGGGATGCTGCCAGCAAACGCATCCCGTAAATTGCCGGCTATATGAACGCGTTCAAATTTCTATTACAGCTCGGCCCACTCATCGCACCAGGCCTGTTATTATTTTCCCTGGGAGCCAGCATACCCCTGCAAGCCGGCGCACAAGACAAGACCACGCAACACAAGACCACGCAAACCAACATCCCCCAACACAAGGCCGCGCCCCAGCCGCTGTTCCGTGACCCCGTATTTGACGGAGCGGCCGATCCAACCGTGATCTGGAACCGCACCATCCGAAAATGGTGGATGTTTTATACCGATCGCCGGGCGACGGATACCACGCATGGCGGTGTGGCCTGGGTGCATGGCACGCGCATAGGCATCGCCGAATCATCCGACGAAGGTGTCACCTGGACCTATCGCGATACCGCCGATATCGGTTACCGCCCCGATGCGGGCTATACCTTCTGGGCGCCGGAAGTGATCGACTACCAAGGCCGCTATCATATGTATCTTACCTATGTGCCGGGTATCTTTACGGATTGGAGTCATCCCCGGGTCATTATCCATCTTACCAGTAACGACCTGCTACACTGGAAATATGAATCGACCTTGTCACTGGCCAATGAAAAGGTGATCGATCCCTGTGTCCTACAGCTATCCGACGGCACCTGGCGCATGTGGTACAATAACGAGAAAGACCATAAATCCATTTATTTCGCCAGCAGCCCCGATCTGTATCATTGGACCGACGGTGGCAAGGCAGTGTTCGACCAACCGGGTGAAGGACCCAAGGTCTTCCGCTGGAAGAATGCCTACTGGATGATCACCGATGTATGGCGCGGTCTGGCCGTCTATCAGTCAGCAGACGGCATAAACTGGACACGTCAAAAGGATAACCTGCTGGCTGCTCCCGGCAAAGGAACCGATGACGCCATCATCGGCCATCATTGTGATGTAGTGGTGAACGGCGACAGGGCATACCTGTTCTATTTTACGCATCCCGGTCTGGCGGAAGGTATGCCCAGGACGGACAAATACGGCCGGCAGCGAAGCAGCATCCAGGTGACGGAGCTGCGGGAAGAAGGCGGAGTGCTGAGCTGTGACAGGGACGCCCCGACGTACATACAGCTCAGGCATTGACAGCATGACCGGTGGATGCTATGCAGCCCTCTCGTCACACTAATCGACCGTTACGGCATGCTGGTCCTTCTTCTCGCGTGTCAACACCCTGTTGGTAATGATCACGCTCAGCACCATACAAACCGCGCCGATCAGGAAGTGAAAGCCGGGGAAGTGAAAAGGCGCCTTACCCGAAGTAAAATAGGCAAAGACCTGGCTCATCATCACCGGACCGATAACGGTCGTCAGACTCATCAGACCGGTGAGGGCCCCCTGCAGTTCGCCCTGTTGGTTGGGCGGCACATGACCGGATATGACGGACTGCAACGCAGGACCGCAAAGACCGCCGAGACAGTAGGGGATCAGGAATACAAACATCATCCACCCCTGTGTGGCGAAAGCAAAAAGGACCAAACCCAGCGCATACAGCAACAGGCCCAGATAGATGCTCTTTTCATTCCCGATCTTTGGATTGACCACTCTTGTCAACCCGCCTTGCACACCCCCCACCAGCACACCTACGACGGCCAGCGAGATACCGACCATCTTATCGCTCCAGCCAAAACGGTATTGCGTAAAGAAGTTCCAGTTACCCTGCACCGACTGAGCGCCCAGGTAGATCAGGAAGAAGCTAAAGGCAAGACCACCGATCTCGGGATGGCTCGTCAGGAACTTCAACGAACCAAAGGGATTAGCGCGTTTCCAATCAAAAGGCCGGCGGTTCTCTTTACTAAGCGATTCGGGTAATATAAAATAACCGTAAAGACAGTTGAGCAAACAAAGGACGGAAGCAGCATAGAACGGAGCCCGTATCCCCCAGGTGGACAACAAGGCGCCGAGAGCAGGTCCCAATACAAAGCCCAGACCAAAGGCAGCGCCGATCATACCGAAGTTCTTGGCCCGGTTGGTATCATCGCTGACATCTGCGATATAGGCGGAAGCAGTGGTAAAGCTGGCGCCCGTGATCCCCGCGATGACACGGCCGATAAACAGCCAGCCATACGCCGGAGCAAGAGCGAGGATGATATAATCGATACCAAAGCCCAGCAACGAAGAAAGAAGAACCGGCCTGCGGCCAAAGCGGTCGCTCAGATTGCCGATCACGGGTGCAAACAGGAATTGAGTGGCGGCAAAGGCGGTCAGCAGATAACCGCCATAAGGACTGGCCTCATTGAGAGGAATACCCTTTAGTTTGGAGATCAGATCCGCCATAACGGGGATGATCAGACCCCATCCCATTACATCGATAAGAAGAGTGACGAAGATAAAGCCGATTGCTGCCTTTTTGGATGTTTGCATAGATTAAGTGTTTAAATGCCGAGCTAAGATTACGAAGTCGCGCCGGACGCCGTTGCCAGAGCAAACTTACGTTGAATCGGCAAATATCCGGGATGGTAAAATGTGCCGGAGATGCGTTTCCTAAAAATTAACGCATCTCCGGCAAAACGCTAACGTCTGTCCTTCGGACGAGGCCCTTTCAGGGCCTCAATGCGACAAGTTATAGGGGAATTGCGCCAGGAAACACCCGGCCCCGCACCGGGCCTACCTCCGCCCCGGCCCGACTAACGCAAGACCGCGCGAGGCCCGGCGCTTTTCTCCATTTCCGATAAATCATACCGGCCCCGGCCGTGATAGCTTTGTCAAAAACGATAGATCATGAAAAAAGACTTTAGAGAACCCACCGTGGCTAAGAAGGCTCCCCGGGCGGTCGCCGATGACGCCCAAGGGGTCATCCTGTGTGTCTCCGACGTGAACGGAACACCGGAACAGGTTTTTAATGCATTGACAACGAACGAAGTAGAAAAGTGGTGGCAATCCGATGTCTATTTCCAAAAGGACTGGAAGGCCGACCTCCGTCCCTGTGGCGCCTGGAGCGTGGCCGTTCAATGGCAGGATGGGTCGTCTAACCGCGGCTTTGGAGAATTCTGCGAGCTCAGCTTCCCCCACAAGATCGTCATGACCCGGCGATTTGACAAACATCCCTTCCAGGGCGACCGGGAGACGACGATCACCTACCGGCTGGAACCCTCGCCCTATGGAACACGGGTGACGATCCGCGAGGAAGGCTTTATCGGACGATCCCAGGCGGCCTATGGCAATGCCGAAGTATGGGAAAAGGTGATGGGGTGGTTGGATGGCTATCTGAGCGGGAACCATTGAGTGCCCTTCAGTAGCTATTTTTGCCTTCATGAAAAAAGACAAGATCTACATCGTCGGCGCCGGAGCCATCGGGAGGGCACTCGCCGTTATTCTGCAGGCGGATCGCAGGGAGGTGACGCTCGTAAGAGCCAGTGAGAAAGTGCCGGCCCATACAGAAAGGATCCGGGTTCGGTTATCCGACGGTACCACGATGGGAGAAGAGATCGCGGTTACTTCGATTGACGCAACCCCTGTTTTTGAAGGAACGATCGTTATTGCCACCAAGTCCTATGCGAACGAACAGATAGCCGGTCTGCTAGCGGGGAAAACCGGCGAGTCGCCCATCGTGATCCTGCAGAATGGATTGGGTGTCGAGGAGGCCTTCCTGCAGGCTGTCACCTTCCCCTCGCAGGCCGCCTTTAAAGATATATATCGATGCGTGCTGTTTGCCACCAGCCAGTATAACGGTACGGGCGAGGTTAGTTTTAAGCCGGTAACAGCTTCCCCCATCGGTATCGTACGCGGCGATCAGCAAACACTCGAAGACCTTGTGACGGCTATCCATACCCCGGCTTTTCCTTTTACGGTCAGTCAGGATATCAACCGGATCATCTGGACAAAGACCATTACCAATTGTGTATTCAATTCTATTTGCCCGTTACTGGATATCGATAATGGGATCTTTCACCGGAACAGCGATGCATTGGACCTGGCAAAAAAAATGATCGCGGAGTGCGTGGAGATTGCCCGGTTGGAAGGGATATCCCTTTCCGAGGACGAGGTGACGGAACGGCTGCTACTCATCAGCAAGGCTTCGGATGGCCAGCTGATCTCTACCCTACAGGATATCCGGAACAAACGACCCACAGAAATTGATACGCTGAATTTCGCCATAGCCCGGATGGCCGCAGCGAGAGGCAAAGAGGTAACACTGACAAAGGCGCTGGGCGAAATGATCAAATTAAGATCGGCGTTGCAGTTAAAAGGTTAAGCCAGGCCTCGTCAGGGTTACGGAACGATCACCAACCTTTTTCCTTCCAGGTCCACCAACCCCCATCCTCTCCAGACCGGAGGTACGGAGGACAGATCCGGGAATGGAGATATAGCATCCGGCTTTTTCACCGATCGGGAGATAACGGACCTGACCAACCGGCCATCCTCCGTCGTCCCCACCCCAGCCAAAGCCGAAGAAAATAACAATTGTTAAGAAAGGGACATGCGGTTGGCCCGCAGCCTTTTCCGGCAAACGGCAAACAACTCTATCGAAAAGAAACAGAATACAGCGACAGTAAGAAATGAAAGATTTAAAAAGGCGTGGAAGGGAACCATAATGGCCAATAATATACCACAGGGGATCCACAAGATGATGACCGCAACGAGCACCAGTATATCAGCGATCCTCCTGGAAGAATAAGAAAAGCCTATCAGATAAAGAATGCTCAGACAATAAAGCACTCCGAAAAAGCGAAAAATATCAAAGGGTCTGGGCGAAATGACAAACTCCATCAAAGTGTCAGCCATTATACTTGCAGGAGAACCGAATCCCGGCTCAACGATCAAAAGAAAAGAAAGGACCGTACAGACCTTCAAGACCAGCAGCCTTTTTTGGGCCGGCCACCGTTTCCAAAATAGATATTCCATACGCTATAAGGTTTTAATTCGGGGCAATCAGGGTTCCCTAATTTACGGAAATAGTTGCTTCAACCGGCCACTACTCGGCTTTTAAACTTTTTATCGGGTTCATCATAGAGGCGCGTATGGCCTGCGAGCTGATGGTAAGGATGGCGAGCACCAGCGACAGCAGCCCGCAAACAACAAATATCCACCAGCTTACACTGGTCCGGTAAGCAAAATCCTGTAGCCATCCGCGGGTAGCATACCAGGCAATGGGCCAGGAAATAACATTCGCGACAAGGATCAAGCCCGTGAATTCGCCGGAGATCAGTATGGATATATCTTTTACACTGGCGCCCAGCACCTTGCGTATACCTATCTCCTTGACACGGCGTTCGGCGGTAAATACGGCCAGCCCAAACAGCCCCATACAGCTTAGCAGGATGGTAACGGCGGCAAAGGCCTTGAATAGTTGAGCGGTTTGCGCTTCCCGGCGATACATCGCCTCGAAGTTGTCATCCAAAAAGGAATATTCAAAGGGATGGGCCGGGTTGTAGGCCGCGTAGACCTGGCTCGCCTTTTCGATACTTTCCTTTGTAAAGGCAGACTGAGTCTTTACATACAGGATCCCACCATAAACCTTTGGATCGGCCGCGCTGAAAATGGCCGGCTTGACTTCCACCTTGAGTGAACCGTTGTTGAAGTCACGCAGCACGCCTTTGATCTGCCGGGGGCTGCCCCAAAGGCTTATCACCGTTCCAACGGGGTGCGGCAGGTTCATCATTTTTACCGCCGACTCATTCACCAGGTAATACCCGCTGTCGGCCGGAGTGCCTGCAAAGCCGCTGCCTTCGGCAAATTTCAAACCCATCAACGCCGTAAAGTTGGGCGTTACTTCCATCGGGCTGATGTGAGCCTGCGGGGTCTTTTTGCCCGGCCAGTCGATATTGTCCGTCGACGAACCCATATCGAGTATATTATCCGATGCAAAAGCGACGTCCGCGATATGGCGATCGGACTTAAGATCATTGAGCACGGCCGGAAGATGATCGCCTAATTGTTTGCTCACGCTTACGGTAAAAGTGTTTTCCCTATTATAACCGAGATTGATATGCTGGATAAAATAGAGCTGTTTGGAGATGATCACGGTGGAGATGATCAGTGTGATCGAGAAGGTGAACTGTAGGATCACCAGACCCTTGCGAAGCCAGCCGCCTTTTGCAGGAGCATTGAATGTCGCTTTCAATACTTCGGTAGGATTAAAAGAAGACAATACCCAGGCAGGGTAAACACTCGCCAGAAGGATCGTACCAAGACCCGTCCACGCTATTATCTTCAGCGTCGATAGTTGCCAATAATCGATCGTATAATCCTTCCCGCTGATACTCTTATACAGCGGCACAAAGGCGGGGATCAAAATAAAGGCAAGGATCAGCGCGGCGAGGAAAATAATGATAAACTCCGCGATGAACTGAACGATGAGTTGTTTGCGGTCGGCCCCTACTACCCTTCTAAGACCCACCTCTTTTGCCCGCTTGGTAGCGCGGGCGGTGGACAGGTTGATATAATTGATCACGGCTATCAAAATGATGAGCACGCCGATGATCATAAATATCTTTACTACCTTGATACCGGCGGGGCTAAGGTCCGGGTTATACAGTCGTAATGTATTTAATGGCTGCGGGATAAAGGTTACGTCGCCCGGCTTGACGTAATTATTATTCTTTACATGAATGGCGGCCAAACCCTTTGCCAGGGCCTCCACATTGGTGCCGGGAGCCAACTCCAAAAAGGTAGTATAGTTAAAACTGCCCCAATCCGTATCGATGGTCTTCCATTGCCCATTACCTCCAAAATTTTTGCGCACAATATCGAGTGATAGCAACAGACCCTTACGGACACTGCTGCGCAGCGGCATGTCCTCATACACCGCCGACACCGTAAAAGGCGTTTGTTTTTCGCCTATCGTCATCGTTTTACCCACGGCATTCTTTGCCGAGCCAAAGTATTTGATCGCTGTCGAATTACTCAATGCGACGTTATTCATATCCCCCAACGGATTCTTGTTATTGCCCTCGATCACGCGAATATGGAACACCTGAAAAAAAGAAGGCTCCGTATACGCTATATCTTTTTCATAAGCATTTTGTCCGCCGACATTCACCAGCACCTGCCGGCCACTCAGCCGGACCATCCGCTTAACTGCGGGAAAATTCTTTAGCGCAGCCGCCCCTATCGGCGCCGGCGTACCCGTCCAGGTATCGAAATGGCTATCGTCCATTTTTATCTTAGCGTTCAACCGGTATATGTTAGCCGCATCCGGCAGCTGCGTGTCATACACCAATTCATCATTAACCCCCCAAAAGAGTAATATACTAACGGCAAGGCCAATGGCCAGACCGATAATCGCGATCAATGAATAGGCTTTGCTGCGGAGAAGGTTCCGCCAGGCGGTTTTGATATAGTTTTTGAGCATGGGGGGTAGTTTGGCTGGCTTTCCCGCCACCAATACAGTGCCTTTCTTATAATTCATTGACTTTTAACCGTGTAACCATCCGACACTGTCCCGCCGCTGTCCGATTTCGAACAAAGGCTGTCCGGTACCGGCCTTTGGGGTTACCCCCCTGGCATACAAATAGATGCTCCTGTTATATGATCCAATCCAGAAACAGCATCACCGATATCTGGGGTGAACCCCATCCCTATTATGGACAGTGGCCGGTCCGAGTCGATCAATCCCTGGAGGCCGAACCCGATCACTGGGTACGATCCGCGTGCGTATTATGCTCCAACGGCTGTGGTTTGGACATCGCCGTCAAAGATGGCCGTATCGTAGGCGTGCGCGGCCGGGCGGAAGACAGGGTCAATCATGGGAGGCTTGGACCAAAAGGGCTTCACGGCTGGATGGCCAATAACAGTAAAGACCGGCTTACAAAGCCATTGATCCGAAAAGGGGGGACGCTGACCGAAGCCAGCTGGGACGAAGCCATGGAACTGATCGTGGCCCGGTCGAAAAAGATCATGGCCGAACAGACCGGGCTTGGTATCGGATTTTATACATCCGGCCAGCTTTTCCTCGAAGAATATTACACGCTGGGCGTGATCGGCAAGGCAGGTATCGGAACCCCGCATATGGATGGTAACACCCGTCTTTGCACCGCAACGGCGGCCGCCGCCCTCAAAGAGTCGTTTGGCAGCGATGGCCAGCCCGGCTCATACACGGATCTCGACACGGCGGAAACCATACTGCTCTGCGGACACAATATGGCCTCACAGCAAACCGTCCTCTGGAGCCGCATACTGGATCGTTTAGCCGGTCCCCATCCGCCGAAGCTGATCGTTATCGACCCGCGAACGACCTATACTGCTGAGGCAGCGACCGTCCACCTGGCGCCCCGGGTGGGGACAAATATCCCGGTGATGAATGGGTTATTGAATGGGGTCATACGATCCGGCAATATCGACCGCGATTTTATCGACCGGCATACGGTAGGTTATGACGAGCTGGTAAGAGTGGTGTCGAAATGGACACCGGAAAAAGTGGAAGAGGCCAGCGGTGTGCCCGCACATAAATTAAAACAAGCGGCTGACCTACTCGCAAAGACAAAGACATTAGTGTCGACCGTATTGCAGGGATTCTATCAATCGATGCAGGCGACCGCCGCTGCCGTCCAGGTAAATAATCTGCATCTTATCAGGGGTTTGATCGGCCGCGATGGCTGTGGCATTTACCAGATGAACGGCCAGCCCACCGCGCAAAACACCCGCGAATGTGGAGCGGACGGCGACCTGCCCGCGTTCAGGAACTGGAGTAACCCGCAGCATGTAGAAGAGCTTGCCAAAATTTGGAATGTAGACGTCGATAAAGTTCCGCATTGGGCGCCACCGACACATGCGATGCAGATATGGCGTTATGCCGAGCAAGGGTCGATCAAATTACTATGGATCAGCGGAACAAACCCCGCCGTCTCGCTGCCCGAGCTGGCACGTATACGGAAAATATTGGACAAGGAAGAGCTGCTGGTGATCGTACAGGACGCTTTTATGACGGAGACCGCTCAGCATGCGGACATTGTATTGCCGGCCGCCATCTGGGGTGAAAAGACCGGCTGCTTTACCAATGTCGACCGGACAGTACATCTCTCGCATAAGGCGGTGGACCCACCGGGGGAAGCCCGGTCCGATCTCGACATTTTTCTCGACTATGCCCGAAGAATGGACTTTAGAGATAAGGACGGCAACCCGTTGATAAAATGGAAAGACGCCGAGGGCGCTTTCGAGGCCTGGAAAGAATGCAGCAAGGGACGGCCCTGCGACTATACCGGCATGAGCTATGCGAAATTAAGCGGCGGCAGCGGCATCCAATGGCCTTGTAACGATCGATACCCCGACGGCGCCAAACATCTGTATACGGACGGGATATTCAACACGGCGCAAAGTTATTGTGAAACGTACGGACATGACCTCGACACCGGCGCCGCTGCTACCGAGCAGGAATATAAAGCCCATGATCCAAAGGGGAAGGCATTTATAAAAGCAAGCGACTATATGCCGCCGCACGAACTGCCGGACAAAGCGTATCCGTTTATGCTGACGACGGGGCGGTTGGTCTATCATTTCCATACCCGTACCAAGACAGGCCGGTCGAAAGAGCTGAATGAGGCGGCTCCGGATGCCTATTTACAGATATCGGAAGAAGATGCGGCGAAACTGGGAGTTGCGGAGGGCGAGATGGTCGAGGTGGAATCGCGCAGGGGAAAGGTCACCCAACCCGTGAAGATCGGGGGTATCGAACCGGGACTCGTTTTTATTCCGTTTCATTATGGATATTGGGATGATCCGGGCCGGTCGCGGGCGGCGAACGAACTTACTATTACGGAATGGGACCCGGTAAGCAAACAACCCCATTTTAAATACTCGGCCGTAAAGATCCGGAAGGCCGGTCAAAGGATCCTCGATAAGCTGGAACAGGCGGTGGAAAAGGTGGCAGAAGCAGTGAACATAAAACGGTAATGACAACATGCATATAGGCACTTATATAAAATTGGCGCACCAGGCACAAAAAGACCTGGCCAAGGCTTTTTACTATGTAGCCGACAGCCATAAGGCGGAGCCCGATATTTTTTCGGTGTGCAACATGCTGGCGGGTTGGTCCGAACAACTGTATAAAGAACTACAACCGATGGTCGAAAAGTACGGCGAAGAAAACAATTCCGAAGCGGACCGCCTGCTGCACGCCTTCTTCGACCGGAAGCGAAAAGGCCCGCTGGCCATGTTGCAGGACCTCCAGGACCTGTGGTTGATGGCCAACGAAGCCGACGTCTCCGCGATGGTCCTCGGCCAGGCAGCGTATGGATTACGCGATGAGGAGCTGATCGCGTTGTGCAAGGACATACAACAACGATCCAAACGACAGACCGCCTCGCTGTCGACCCGGATGAAATCGGCTGCGCCGCAGACATTGATTGCGGTTACACTGCCCGCCTGAGCCGTTATACTCGTCCCACTTTTCATTGAGCTGTGGAAAGCCGTCCCGGAATTGTGCGAACATCATACAACTCGCTTTTATTTCGGTGAACCTTCCCTTGAAGACAGTGATTAAAGGTGTCAAAAAAGGGTGTTTTCACGGTTGTGGAAACAGTCGTTACGGTTGTAAATTCAGCCAGCGATAACACCATGAACAGAAAAGACTTTCTTAAAAAAATATCCCTGTCCGCCGTTATATTTCCACAAGCGATCTCTTGCTTTTACGAGCCGGAAAGCGGGTTGATGAACTCCGGACCCATCCCTACAGGACAGCCTGCCGGGGTCAGTGAGCAGTTGAAACAACAGTTTCAAACTTTGATTACCTGGATGGTCGACAACGGCTGGGCCAGGTTCTTCCGGGACGAGACAGGCCTCGACCTTTCATTAACGGGTGAAGCGCTCGATGCAGAACTGCAACGGCCGTTAGATCAGGAAAAACTAAACATTCTGAAAACAAAACAGGGCGGGTTTGATGACTTTGTCGGCAATCAGGCTATTGCCAGGGGAAAACCCTCTTCCAGCCTCTTATATCACGCCCTCGCCAGTCCACGGGTCAGACCATTTAACAACGCTACCCAATACCCTTCCCTCACAGAGATCGATATTCTTGAAAATTACATTTACGCCTTGCTGCCCTGGGACGAATACGGTGTAAAAGCCGGTGATAACCTCTACCTTGCCGTCTTCGCCTATGAATATCGCCCGGCCTTAAAAACACCTCATCGCCGGCATGCCGATCTTGTATTTTCCAGGACCGGGATCGCCAGGATTGGTGATTGTCACCTGAATTATGATCCGGTCAACAGGTGTTTTACCAACAACCCTACTGCCTCCGAAGACCCCACCGGGAAAAGGATTGCCGTTACTCCTGCACGATATGGTCTTTTTCTCGCCACCGCGGTAACCAACAAGGAGGTTTATATACTGGCAACAGGGCGATATAAGGGTACTGAAAGATCGATCGATAAGGCAGATGATCGCCATGATGGCGATCTTCTATTTCTAAAACCTGTTCGGAAGGTTTTCAATAATGACTCGCTGTTTAATAATAGCCCCATCGTCTTTACTGAGAACCACGAAAGTGATAAGCTTGCCATCCTGACAAAAAATCACTCTTTAACCAGGTCTTCCGCAACACTGATCGAGGATAACGTAGCCTTAACCCAGAAAGGATCCAGCTATCTGGTAGTCCCAAGGTTAATGAACGAAAGCGGTAGAAATGTCTTTATAAAGCCGGCGACCGACGCCGGAAAGCTGGTCGCCTTTCCTGTCGACTCGAAGATGCCCAGGTATTTTACTTCTCTCTACAACGAAGAAAATGAGAAAAAAGTAGAAGACATCGAGATACTGTCCAGCCACAAAAGACAGCTTTACCGGATTCCTAATACGTATCCTTACGGTCGTAATGGCCCTATGTATGTTCATCTTGCACACCGGCTGACGGAAGATCAAACGATCACAAGCGTCCCAAAAGAAGCTAATACTAATTTTGAAACCAGGCTGCAAACTGAATCCTGCAATGTACCGCTATATGAAGATGGAATATGTGACGGCTGCGTACAGGTGGACTTTTCAAAATTACAACTACCCCAATTACAACCCCGGATAAACCCGGGCATCCTTTCTGCCTTTTCCATTGTGACGGCGCCGGACTTTTTTCCATACGTCGATTCCCTGGACCTGGTCGATTACGACGTTTCCCCAGGTGCCAACAAGGAAAGTAATTTTTACGAAGGAGGAGTATCCAGTCTCGCCATGGAAAGAGTGCGTCCCAACCCCCGGCTCACGTTACCCGGCAGCGCCGGAAGGGCCTTTCCTCTTCCGGCAGATCAGCGGGATCTATCCTTGCTAAAAACATATACTGCCGTTGTTTCCGGGGAAACAGGTTCAGCCACACCGGCCGCGACCGGTAACAATATCCAGGAAAGAGACTATCAGTCCACCAGTTATTTGCCGGATGCCTGCTCTTCTGTCTTTGCTCCGGGTTGGGATATTACCTATTGCGACAAAGTGGACGGTGAGGTAGTTCCTATGTATTTGAGTACCCAGGGACTCGGAGCGCCCTTTGTCGAAGACATGAAGCTTTGCGCCGCGATGAATGGGATGTGGGTTGCTGAGTCACCGGATACAGCAAGAAACATCCAGGGCTCCGTCACAATAAAAGACAGCGATCAGCAGAACTCGTATCGCAACCCCACTGCCATCCCTCTTTTAGACAACGAATTGGGTATCGTTCAAACCAATACTACCGGTTGGGACGGAGAGCAAGGGCCATTCCTTGAAAAAGACGGCAATTCCAGGTGGTGTGTGAATTTTACAGACCTTGGAAGAGCAGATTATGTGCAAAATGCCCTCGACGGTCGTTTCGATATGTCAAAGCTCCGGAATTTGAATACCCGGCAGCTGATCACGAGAATGGAATGTCTAAAAAAATGTATCAAGGCCATTGGACACAACAGGGACGTAGTGGGGCAAACTGTCCTATGGCTGGTTAGCGCCGAGCAACTGGATACCGGTACTTCTTCTCCCCATTTTTCGGCCATCGGGATTCCCGCAGACCTCGCAGCCAATGGTGATCATTCGTGGGCCCAGGTCCCGCAATTCAACACGGATAAGGGGGACTATAGCTATCTCTTTGTATTGGCCAATACAAAAGTAGACAAGGACAGGGACAAGATCACCTGGGCCGAATCAGGAGTAAATGTCAAACGAAGACGCCTGGTCTGCAAACAAATTTATGTTTGCCAGGTTTCGATCACCGAGCTCAGATGGCTAAAAATTCGTAAGAGGTCATCGATAACCGCCAATAGCTGGCGAAATGCGTGATCTAATTCCGGAATACGAAGTGGCGGTAATCGGGGGTGGTCCCGCAGGTTGTGCCGCGGCCATTACAGCTGCCCGTCAGGGATTGTCCGTTATTATCATTGGCGGTGAAGAAAGAACATCAAAAAAAGACCGGCCGTGCGAAAGCGTCCATCCCGGCATCGCAACCCTGCTCACTCAACTACATGCAAGCGGTGCTCTCGACCGGGCCTCTACCGGTGCATTTGAAGGTATCGAGACAAACGGTATCGTTGCTCCGTTTGGTTTCGATGCTATGGGACAGTGGTTGGGCCATCACCTCGACAGGACCATATTCGATAAAAGTCTGCTGGCAGCTGCGAAAGATAAAGGCATATCGGTGCTTACCGGCGAGACGGCCAAAACATTATTGACGACCGAAGGCTGGGTATATGGTCTCATCACTACCGGGGAGAAAGAGATCATCTCAAAATATGTCATCGACGCCAGCGGATACAGGCGGTTTGCCGGAAGACAGCTCCGGTTTAAAGAACGCTATTATTCTCCCCCGCTCGTTGCCTGGACAGGAGTTTCATTAGTAACTGATGCTACCGATCCCTTGCTATCCGGTAATTATGCCAGGCTTATCCCTGAGCCAAATGGCTGGACCTGGCTGGCCACAGGAAAAGACGGCCGTTACAACTGGACCCGGCTCTCCATAAAAGGGGAAAAGAACTTCGAGCCTCCACGTTTGCTGTCTAACTACCCCGTCATCACCGCGATAAGGACAGCCAATATGCGATGGCGGATCTATCGCCCGTTATGCCAGGAAGGTGTGTTACTTTGCGGCGATGCGGCCGGAATACTCGATCCTGCCAGCGGGCAAGGTCTCCTGCAGGCATTGTACTCGGGCATTATGGCCGGTCAGACCGTCGTCGACTGTCTGAGGAACATTGACGAAGAAAGCCTTATTCTCGCCCGGTATGACAATTGGTTTCTAACACAGTTCGAGAAAAAGGCAGGGATGCTTAAAACCCATTATGCCGAACAAAGAATTAAGATTTTTTAACTTACCAGGTCCAAGCCAGTTTATAAAACCACCTGGGTCTTGTAGAAACAACCGTCCAGTAATAAGTCTGGTTGGATGCTCCGGCCCACGTTCTTCCCTGTCCCTGAACACCGCCTCCAGTCGATCCGTCTGGTGGGATCTCCGTCACTCCAATATTCTTAAAGGGTTTATCCTCCGGGAAAAAGGCAATGATCGATATTTGCTCCGCTTCTGTCTGTGCATGTCCATAGGTAGTATAGTCATCCCCATCCTTACCACTAAAGCCGTTCCAGTAGGTAGCTTCAACCGTGAGTTCAAACTCTTCACCAACGGGTACTGCACTGACATCTGCGATCACTTCCCACACATCAACGGGTTTGGAAGTATCGCTTATTTCCTCAGCGTGACGGAGGAATGATCTATGTGTGGGACAGCGTACATCCAGTTTCCCGGATGTGCTATATACAATATGTATGTAAGTTGCGGTATCCACTTTTCGAATGACCATGTAATTCTTTAAAATCGCAGGTTTCATCCGCGGTCTCTTATAAATTAAATTCCACCCTGGAATTTGAGTATACCAGGGAGCAACCTCCACCGCACGCAAATCAAGCAAACTTATGTCCCGGATAAACCGAAATGATTTGTACCCGGGTTCAGGTATATCCAATACCTGTTGCACCGAGGTTGGCGGTGGTGGGATGGTTACATTACTGGGCTTTTGGAAAGCTGCAAGCAAGATCGGAGATCCGACGAGAATAGCACCGATAACAATACATACCATCCAGGCAGGCCCTTGAATCTCGGTCTTAATAAAAGGGAGCTTTATCCTGGACTGCGAGTTACGCTTGGAAAAACCAAAAATTGCATAAATGAATAAAAATGCGCCTAATAGGATTAACAGTAATAGGCAAATAGGAATTAAAACACTAAGAATAGACATAAAAAGGGGGATGAGATTAAAAATAGCCCCTCCACCAATCAAAAAAAAGGGTGTTTTCACGGTTTTTTTAAACTCGATAGCCACCATGCTGTTCGACATGACTCGCTTTTTCCCAGGCCCCCAGGCCTTGCCTGGGCACTCCTTTCCGTCGGAGTCTAATGTTGTTTGCCATCCTCAAATGTGATAATTTTATATAATGATAAATCTCGACAAGATCAAAATGACCGTTATTGAGACCGCTGAGAATGGAGTGGTGAATAAGGACACAATTTTTACTTTTGCACAGAATGACAATACTGTATATGCGGAATACATTGGCGGGAAGATCCAAAAGGGATTTCTTGTTGGACAGAATAATAACAATGTTCTTACATTCAGCTATTGTCAACTCCAAACAGACGGGACTCTAGACAATGGCTTATCCACCTGTGAAATATCAATGGATATAACCGGGAAGATCAGACTGGTTGAGCATTTTGAATGGAAATCAAGACCTGGTGAACAGGGCGTAAATATTTTTCAGGAAATTTAATTTATCGATATGTATGTAAGTCAGGAGACATCGGAGCAGACCGAAAAAAGACTAAAAGAGGTGATCCGTCAGGCTAATCTTACAATCTATGATGGCCTTTATTTTTTCGAAGAATTTCCCCTGGAGGAATTTAACTTCGATCGCAATGCGTTAGCCGCCGTCAAAGATGAGGAAGTTTGGAGCCAATTGGTCAAGGCTTCTGACGAAAAAGCAAATAAAGAGCTATTCAAAATATTCAGCTTTCATTTTAAGGATGGGCTTGATAACAGTGGATTTGTCGGGTGGCTTGCTTCAACTATAAAAAGCAGGGTTGGTTCCGGTGTTTTTGTTGTATGCGGACAAAACACCCATTCAGGCGGAATATTTGATTATTGGGGATGCCCAAATGAAGTAAAGGACCAGGTGATCAACCTCATAAGTGAATTGAGGGTTCCTCAGGCTGATATATAATTCTAAATAAGGCGTAAACAAGTATAATTAATATAAGCGCTACACTGGATTTTACGCAATCGGCAATGCTGCCTATCTGAAGACCGGAAATGAATGCAAAAATGACATCAAATGTAAACCCTGCAAAGACCCATTCTTTCAATCTTTTGAAATACGGTAACCATAATACGATGACCCCAATAATTTTTGCAAAGCCAAGCGTTGTAATAAAATAGGGAGGATATCCCATACTCAATGTCTTGGGATAAGTTGCCGGATTTTTCGTGATCTCGAAGAAACCGCTTATTAAAAATAAGATGCCGAAAATTGCTATGCTGAAATAATATAAATAGTTCAGCTTTTTGTTCACCGTCCTTTTCATGACTTTTTGCGGCAAATTTCGCTAACGGAATTGTCGAATTTATTGATAAATGATAAAAACTTAACGCGCCGCTTTTATTCTGCTTAAAGACTCCTGGGTTATTCCTAAGTAAGATGCTACCGTCTTATTCGGCAGTTCACGGACGATGTGAGGATTTTGTTCCAAGAGAGTTTTATATCGTTCTGCTGCTGTCATGGTAAGAAGGCTTTGCACCCGTTCTGTGTACATTATACATAAATTTTCCAATCCGGCCGTATAGCTATTTCTAAACCAGCGACTTTGTCCGCATAATTTCAAAAAAGAGGTATGATCTATCAGCAAAAGTTCACTTTCGGCAAGGGCTTCGATATTTTCCGTAGCAGGAGTTTGTTTTAAAAAACTGGGTACAGACCAACAGAAGGAATTCTCGAGGGCGATACAACGTGTAAATTCTTCACCTTTATCCGTGGTATAAAAAGTATGCAAACATCCTTTAACTACGAAGTACAGGTATCTGCATACCTGGCCTTTTATGAGCAACTGTTCCTTTTTGGCTGCTTTCTTTACGCTAATATGTCTTTTTAGCAATTCTATTTCAGCTGTATCCGGAGATCCTTCAGCATGCACGCTCCGGATCATGGTTGCAATGGGAAGATCTTCAGTGCTTATGTTGGACGACTGTGACATTTGTATTGTCTGTTTCAATGTATTAGGATAGTTTTTCCCGATGATCGGGTTATCTGTAATTTAAGATTTCTTGAGACCAGATGAGCAAGAATCGGGTTTTTATCCTGCTTTACTTCTATGAATTTTGGTATTCATTTAAAAATGAATCGATATGCACAAAGTCAGTGAACCATCTATTTTGTATTTCGGCACGCCGGTCGTGCTGATCAGTAGTGAAAATGAGGACGGCTCCGCCAATCTCGCCCCCATGTCATCGGCATTCTGGTTGGGCTGGCGTTGCATACTTGGTTTGAATGCGACCTCCAAGACCACAGCAAACATGATCCGTACCGGCCAGTGTGTTCTAAACTTGCCATCCGTGCACAATGTCTCGGCAGTCAATCGTTTGGCGTGTCTTACCGGCAGCAATCCGGTTCCTGCCGTGAAGCTGACCAGAGGCTATACCCACGAAAAGAATAAGTTCGAACGAGCCGGCCTGACAGCGGTCCCGTCGCTAACAGTGTCACCCCCTCGCGTCCTGGAATGCCCCGTCCAGATGGAGGCTGTCGTCGCCGCGAAGCACGACCTCATGGACGACGATGATGTTGCGCGTGGCAAGATCGTCACTTTCGAAGTCCGCGTGACGCGCGTTCACCTTCATCCGGATATCTTGATGGATGGCTTGCCCAACCGGATCGACCCCAACAAGTGGCGGCCGCTGATGATGAGCTTTCAGAGATTCTACGGCCTCGGCGAGGAAGTCCACGAATCGACCCTCGCGAAAATACCGGAAGATTTGTACCGGATGCCGGACATTGCCCGGTCCAGAAGTGCCGTGTTGGTGAATTCGTGATAGGACAGCGATTGCTCCGGTCGCGTCATTCAAGCCATTTGATAATAAAAAAAGCTCCGGTGAACCGGAGCTTTACGTCAATTTAAACAAATATTAATACCTGTTTTTATTGTAGCTGTTGGCGTTGTTAAAATTGCGGCCGTTGTCATTGCGAGCCGGCCGATCTTCTTTAGGCCTTGCTTCATTGACCTTAATGGTCCTGTTCTCGACGGTTGCTCCATCCAGTTCAGCTATGGCTTTTTTGGAAGCAGCCTCATCCGGCATTTCGACGAAACCAAACCCGCGGGACTGGTTCGTCATTTTATCCATTATGACTTTCGCAGAGGTTACCTCGCCATAAGGAGCAAAAAATTCTCTTAAGTCTTCATCCTGTACGTTGAAGCTCAAATTAGAAACATAAATGTTCATACTTAACAATTAAAAAGTAAAAGATATGAGAAAAGCAAACGATGTAGAGGAAAAGAAATCCAGTTCGTGAGGCGGGATAAATTAACAAATACAGATGCAGAACTCAAATTAACACTGTGAAGATACCTCTTCTACCCGGATCGACCAAATAAATTATCCCGTTGCAATGAACGGGATAATTTAAAATGGATCGACGGTACGCTCAGTTCAGCAGGTTATCGAGCGGTATGGCGTCCAAATAAGGGCTCAAAACCTCGATGTTGTCAAACACCCTATACTCTTCGATGGCCTTACTTGTGGGATTGCAATACGCTTCCTCAGAAAGTCTCATAGTTAACATTTTAAAAGTGAACGTTTAAAATTATTTACTAAAAACCTTATGCTGAAAAAGTAATCGTTGCCGCGAAAGAAATTGCGGCAAATGTGAAGTGCATTACGCGCGAAATGTTCAAGCTGCTAAACCTCGAGTCGAACTAAAGATCGACTGTGGCCTTGTCGAAAGGTCGAAACTCCAGTACCTTTGCCGCATGATTTTAAACTTCCAGGTCATCGGCGAAATGCTATCCCGCCTCGGGATCAAAGAATTAAACCAGCTTCAGTCCGAGACACTTAATTCCGCCAAAGAAGATGGCGACTTGGTATTACTTGCTGATACCGGGTCCGGGAAGACCCTGGCCTTTCTTTTGTTCGTATTGGCTTTTATGGACGAAAAGGCGGCAGGCACGCAAGCCCTCGTCATCGTTCCTTCCCGCGAACTGGCTCTCCAGATAGAGCAGGTATTTAAGACAATGGGCACCGGATTTAAGGTCACTTGCTGCTATGGCGGCCATCTCAGAGAGACGGAAGAAAATAACCTGATAGAAGCTCCGGCATTAATTATTGGAACACCAGGCCGGCTGGCTGATCATATTCGCAGGAACAACATTCATACCGGCACCATCAGGACCCTTGTTCTTGATGAATTCGACAAATCCCTGGATTGGGGCTTCGCGGATGAAATGTCTTTTATTATCGGCTGTCTACAGTCCTTGAACAAAAGGATACTAACCTCGGCGACGGCCGCCGCGGAGATACCCGGTTTTGTCGGGCTCCAATCCGTGCGGACCTTGGATTTCTTATCCGGCGAAAAGAGCGAAAGGCTTACCATTCAGCAGGTATTTAGCCCCGACAAGGACAAGATCGACACATTATTCCGGCTTATCTGCCGGATAGGAGACCGGTCGACGGTCGTATTTTGCAACCACCGGGATTCAGTGGAAAGGGTCAGCGCGTTACTGAAGGAAAAAGGCATTGTGAATGTCTACTATCACGGCGCACTTGAACAGCCCGAACGGGATAGTGCTTTAGCGAAGTTCCGCAATGGCAGTTCCAATGTCCTGATCACCACCGATCTTGCCGCGAGAGGACTGGATGTGCCGAATATCCGTTATATCATCCATTATCACCTCCCCACCACGGAAGAAGTATATATCCATCGCAACGGCAGAACGGCCCGGATGGATGCCAGTGGAACAGCCATTCTTATCCTGTCACCTGAAGAAGCTCTGCCAGCCTATATTCAGGAACATCCGGAGCTGCTTGACCTCCCTGCTACCCCAACGATCCCGGCTAAACCCAAATGGACCACGTTGTTTATTTCTGCCGGTAAAAAAGATAAAGTCAACAAGGTCGATATAGTAGGATTCTTCACTAAAAAAGGACAGTTGAAGAAAGAGGATATAGGGCTTATCGAGGTCAGGGATTTTTTCTGTTTTGTGGCTATCCGCAAGCCCAATGTAGCTCATACCTTACAACTGATAAAGAACGAAAAGCTCAAGAATAAGAAAGTGAAGATCGATATCGCGAAATAGGCCGCGAGAAGGAGAATGGATCCCTTATATTCTTACCATGCTATCACATAGAGGCCTTCGATCTCGCTGAAGTGGTTGTCCAAGGCCGGCTGGCATCCTGATCATTAGTTGCCTTTCAAATCCCCTATAGGTGCATTTTTCTTGCTTCGGAATACATAAAATACTATTTTTCGTTCACAAAATCAATAAAGAAATAGAGTTTGGAAAGTCGATCGATATTAAAAAGAAGGCAATGTCAGATGCTAAGCCAAAAGCCTTTTCAAATACAAGAATCTCATTGATCAAGCAATCAGAATGTTAAGACGGAATGGTATTCAGACCGGTGAAGATCAGGCAGGAATAATATTGGATTTCCTTTATCTATGAATAATCTTCCTGGTCAATCGGATAAAATAGATAATAAGGATTATCCCAATAATACCCTGCATTACACCCGTTATTTCAAAAAAAACATCATCGGGCAGTTCATACATTCCAGGAGGGAAAAGCTTGCTCAGGCTGCTTTTTGATACACCACCAAAAAAAAGAATATTTTTAAGTATATGATTATACAGACCTTCAAACACCCCGATCAGGATAACGGAAAAAATTAAGGTGATTACCCAGTATATCCAAAACAAATAGCCTTTACGGGAGTCGCTTTTTTGGCTAAGTAACCGGTTTAAATAAAAAGTAATAACAATTACCGGAATGCTCAATAGCAAAACATGCAGCCGCCATTCCGTATGATATATAATTGCACCATATACATGATGCAATGAAGTTAAAATCATGAGTATAATACTGTAAAAGGTTACTTTTGCTTGCTCCTGGTTCAATATGTTCGACATAATTTTTATAATTTTATAAAAAGCAAAGCTAGCCTGTCCTGGTAGGGCAGTCAAGAAGTTACCAAACGGTAACTACCAACTTTTTTTCGATAGGTATGATGGAAACAAATAAATATGATTCATATAGTTGTCCGGTTGGCAAGACCATCGGGTTGATCAGCGGCAGGTGGAAACCCATTATTCTCTACCTTATCCAGCATGATATTAATAGATTTGGCTTGCTGCAAAAGAGTATGCCAAAGATCAGCAGAAAGGTACTGACCGAGCAATTGAGAAATTTAGAAGACCAAGGTCTTATTCACCGGGAAGTTAGGGTTAGCAGCCATCCACAGGAAGTCTTCTATTTTTTAACAGAAAAAGGATCTTCTTTACGGGAATTGATCGACCAGATCTTTAATTGGGGAACGGCAAACATACTGGATGAACCCTCGCGTAAAATGGCCACGAACCTCCTGATCAATCGTTAATCGTAGTATCTATGAATAAAACTATCCAACTGGTCAATATCTGGGGCGAATTTGAAAAAAGACATCCCGAAGCTAGTATAGAAGATTTTTGCCGTTTTCATCTAATACAACAAAGGGAAAAAGAGTCTAAAGGAACTTTAGTCGGTGGAGTTGTTCCCTCGCATGCCGATGGACTTTTGTTAAAGATCATGGGAAGGATCAGTAAAATGCATATGGTATATACCTATGCGGCCCTGGAAGATACTGAACTCGACCAGTTGGAGGAATTTGGAATGTTGTCAGCTATCCACCAGATGGATAAGCCGAATAAAAAAGAAGTGATCAGCAGCATGTTGCTGGAATTATCAAGTGGAACCGATATCCTCAGGAGAATGATGGAAAGGCAACTGGTAACAGAAACTCCCGATCAGGTAGATAAACGCGCCAAAATACTATCCTTAACGAAAAAGGGCGAAAAAGCGCTTCAAAAGGCCCGGAGAAGAATACGACAATTGGCTTTTATGCTGTTACACGACATGGAAGAAGATGAGAAATTATTGTGTATAAAGCTGCTTAAAGGCGTAGAAGCCAAATTTTCGGGATTATTCCCCGGGCAAAAAGGAAAAAAGTTTAATGACATTTTTATAGAGGCCGTCGGAAAAAGGATAGAACATTATAAATCGCTCTGACCTTCGCATTCGCACACCCTCAAAACACTGTAGGTCTGTTTTACAATGAGCCTGTACCCAGCTTGGCCGCTCCTGGAAAACGGTAACTGGCCTTTCTCGTTAGGAAAGAGGCTACGAATAAACACATACTGATCAAGCAAAATACTGCACGATAAAGTTGGTCATTTTTCCATTTGGTTCTCACATATTGCCAATCAGTCGGCAGCGTCCCAGCAGACCAACTCGCAATCGCACGATCCGCGGGTATGACCACCACAAAAGTGTATAAAATAGTTAACACCAAAAATATCAGCGACAACCAGATCAGTCTGCCTGGCCATTTTTGACCATCCTGCGTTAGTAGTATGGCCATTAAAACAACGGTAAGGGGTGCCAGTATGCGCATCGGCACGGGGAACGTAAGTTCGAAGGTATGAACCAGCGTTACCAGTGCTGCGCTATCAAAATGATCTGTTACCCGGCTCACGGTAAACCAACTACCCCAAAATATGGAGGTGATCATAAAAAGGAAAAGGAGAGAAAAGAATTCGGTTAATTTTATTTTCATGGTGTTTATAGCTATTTAATGCTCTCTGGGAAATAATTCAAAGGCGATCGCTGACGGCATTTTAATTGAACTTAAATATGCTTAAAATGAAAATTATCAGGAATATTAGCATTTGTGTAATATGAAAACGGCGAAGTTTAATCTTTACCTGTCGTAATAACGTCGTGTTTGATTCGCTGTGTTCGGGATGCTCATAAATGAGTTTGCGCACTCGTATGCCCAATTGCCTGCCTACTGCTATGCCATTAATAATAGCGCCGAGAACAAGCAGCATTTTTATCCGGAACCAGAGTTGGGAAGCAAATATACCTTGTGTGACTGCCATCATAATGATGCCGCTGGCCAATAACGTCGCAATTCCAATAATAATTAGGTTGCCAAAACGGGATAGAATGCCATAGGCTGCACGACCCTTGCCGCTGTCGTCCTGATAAATTCTCCAGAATTTTTGAAAGGATATGTAATCGAGCACCGTGGTGCCAGCCCAAAATACTATTCCGCAAATATGCAATACAAGCGCTGCGTTAAGAAGATTTAATGACGTCATATTAATACGTTTTCGTTTTATTTTTCAAATATATAAAACAAAATCGTATCACTTGCATAATAATTTATCGATCCCGTCTGAGAGAGGCTTTAACCACCTCTTTGCCAGCAGATTTCACCCTTCGATTTAGATTAGCAAGAACCGGGTTTTTATCCTGCTGGACATGGGGGAATTTCGACTTCAAATAATTAACAGATGAAAAGAGTATTCACCTTTTTGACAGGGATCTTATTGATAGTGACTGCCATAGCACAGGAGAGCACAGGCCTGGCTCACCCGGAAAGTCTAATCTCCGATGGCAGGTTTTTATATGCAACCAATATCGGTAAAACGTTTGCACCTGCTGAAAAAGATGGAGATGGATTTATCAGTAAACTATCGCTCGATGGAAAAATGCTTACACCCTCAATCACTGCCGAAAAACTGAATGGTCCGAAAGGCACGGCTCTTATTAAAGGCGTATTATATGTAGCTGACATCGATCGCATTATAGGTATTGACCTGATGTCAGGAAAAAAAGTGGCGGAGGTAAGTCTGACCGGCACCGGCACTTCATTTGCCAATGATCTCACCGTAAGAGATGACCATACCTTGTTCGTTTCGACTACTGATATTGGGAAGATTTTTGAAGTGAACCTGAATACTGGCCAGGTACAACCCGTTGCCGATGTAAAAGGCGCCAATGGTATTTATTATAATAAAGCCACCCATCACCTGTACACCTGCAGTTTTATTTTCGATGATATGCAGAGCGGTGAAATTGGTGTAATAACCTGGCAACAAAAAAAGCCGGTTTATGAAAGAATCGGGAACGTACATGGTGCCTTTGATGGACTCGCGTTGCTAGACAATCACACATTGATCGTTTCTGACTGGGGCGCAATCGACCACCCGGCAGGCTTTGTGGAAAAGATTGACCTGGATACTAAAATGGCTACCAAATTCGACTGGCCTGTTATGAATGGTCCCGCTGATTTTTACTACGATCCTAAAGGAAGGCGCTTATTCATCCCGGAATTAGTCGCCGGAAACATCGTGATCAAGCAATTGTAGTATCTATTATTTAAGAACTTGCCTGTCGGACGGGTAGAGAGATTGGCTGCACTGATCCCATCGGGAGGAAGCCAGATGAGTTGTTGCCAGCACTGAAAGTGTCTGGCATTTTTTATCGCTCCTCCGCGCTCAAGCAAGCATGGCACGTGTCCAGACATAACAATGTCCCGCGAAAGCGAGGCAACGATTCATCTGCGGAGGTGAGGGAGTACAATCGAACACCTAATTCCTATTTTAACATTTCTCAACAACGTTAAATGATTGAGCACTAAATAAAAAAGATTCGGATACACTATCCTTGCCAGCCCCTTCCCCGGAAGAATATATTCTTTGAAACTTTTAATGGGTAACGCTGTCATGCGCACTTATTGCCACGTTTGTCGGAAAGACAGGGTTCAAGTCTCTCAAAGGGGCCGGAATACAATGTAAGATCTAATTATGCAAAAAAATGTCTTAATATAAATGTTATAAATACCTTTAATAATTATTTATAAACCAAAATGAAAAAATTATTCTACTTTTTTATCCTGATCATTTTATCAGCTGCTGTGCATGCGCAAAGTGGGCGGTCGGTTTTGGCTTTTGATCAAAACTGGACGTTTAACCTGGGCGACGTACCCAACGGCCAAAACGTTGATTTGAATGATGCCAGCTGGCGAAAATTAAATTTACCGCATGACTGGAGCATAGAGGGCGAATTTAAAAAAGAAAACCCGGCCACTGTGGAAGGCGGCGCTTTACCTACCGGTATAGGCTGGTACCGTAAAACCTTTACCATCCCGCAAACTGACAAGGGCAAATTGATCTATATTGCTTTTGACGGTGTTTATCAAAAAAGCGATGTGTGGATAAACGGTCACCATTTAGGTTATAGACCAAACGGCTATATCAGTTTCAGATATGAACTTACGCAATATTTAAATTATGGAGGTAAAAATGTGATAGCTGTAAAGGCTGATAATTCTTTACAGCCAAATTCACGCTGGTATTCCGGTTCGGGCATTTACCGCAATGTTTGGCTGATAAGCACTAACAAAATTGCGGTTAACCATTGGGGTACTTTTGTAACCACACCAAATGTAAGCGCCAGCCATGCCGATGTTAACCTGAGCGTTAGCATAAAAAATGCGGCAGGCAATACTAAACTTGCCACTATTGTAAGCAGCATTTATGCCAATGGTAAAGTAGTAGCAAGCAAAACCCTTACTGGCGTTAGTTTAAAGGATACGGTTACTACTGTAAGCCAAAATTTCGGTGTTAATAACCCGGTATTATGGTCGGTTAACAAACCATTCCTGTATAAAGTACAAACTAAAATATTTGTGAATAATGTAGTAATTGATCAGTATGAAACACCGCTGGGTATCCGTTATTATAATTTTGATGTGGATAAAGGCTTCAGCCTAAACGGTGTTTCCATGAAAATAAACGGCGTTTGTGAGCACCATGACCTGGGCGCTCTGGGCACAGCATTTAATGTGCACGCGCTGGAAAGGCAGTTTAAAATATTAAAGGAAATGGGCGTAAATGCTATTCGCACTTCGCACAACCCACCCCCACCAGCGTTTTTAGACCTTGCAGACCGCATGGGCTTTATTATTATGGACGAAGCATTTGACGTATGGCAGGTTGGTAAAAGGCCTAAATTTGACTATCATATTTTCTTTAATGAATGGCACAAACGCGATCTGGTAGATCAGATACTGCGCGACAGGAATCACCCTTCGGTGATCATATGGAGTATTGGTAATGACTTTCCAGCACATTGGGATCCTAAGCTTAGAATTCCACGTGGACAAGTTGTCGCG